>Ga0190313_1000173_pt1 | contig 41664 bp, 35 predicted proteins | sample 4870071011_MG_FD_169989 | JGI IMG/M metagenome (GOLD analysis project Ga0190313, IMG submission 169989) | Hydrothermal vent sediment bacterial communities from Southern Trench, Guaymas Basin, Mexico - 4870-07-10-11_MG | ecosystem: Environmental > Aquatic > Marine > Hydrothermal vents > Sediment ... | reverse complement strand
TTCATCCCAGTTTTCAACGAAATCCAGATTTATGTAGAGCTCTCCTCTTTGGACAAGCTTTTCATTATACTCGGACCAATTTCCTATATACTTCCTGTTGTTTGCTTCTTTTCGAGCCATGGTGCATCCCATCATAGCTTTCTGCTTATTTACCAGAAAGTATGGCACCATAGCTTATAAAACTGTTTGTGCAACAGAGCAGTATTTCGGAAGAATAATAAGGAGTTTTCCGGCATTAGTCCCCTTTAACATTAGAAATAACAGATTATAAGCCTTTGGCTAAGTGGCACCTAAAGGTATGTCTGTTTCAGCCGGTAATCTCCTATGTCCCGTATGTCTTCATCCTGCATCAATATCCTCTTCGCTTCATTCATCGGAACGCTTGACTGTATCTCCTTCGTCCTTCCTCCCCTTCCGAATGATTTCACCTTTGCATTTATGATTCCGAGCATGTCCAGTTCCGATATGAGGTCGGTTATCCTTCTCTGGGTCAGAACATTTGTTCCCGTCGCACTGCACAGTTCGGCGTATGCGGAATACACCTCTCCGGTGGTCAGGCGGTTCCTTCCCTCTTCCTCATGGAGAAGTATGGACATGAGCACCAGTTTTGATTGCAGCGGCAGGGTCTTTATCGTTTCCGCTATGCAGTCCAGTTCTATCTTGTTCTTGGCCTTGTACACATGCTCGGCCCTCACTATCTTGCTCTCGGACCTCTCCGCTATCTCGCCCGCGACCCTCAGAAGGTCCAGTGCTCTGCGAGCATCTCCGTGTTCCTGTGCGGCCAACGCTGCGCATACCGAGGTGACTCCTTCTTCGACGGTGTCCGGATTGAATGCAAGCCTCACTCTCTCATCCAATATGTCCCTTAACTCGGATGCGTTGTAGGGTGGAAACACCATCTTCTCCTCGCTGAGCCTGCTTCTCACCCTTGGGTCAAGGAACTCCATGAACTTCAGGTCATTGGATATGCCGATTATGCTCAGCTTTGAACTCTTCATGTCGTCGTTTATCTTCGCAAGGTAGTAAAGGACATCATCTCCGCTGTTGTAAACCAGCTTGTCTATCTCATCCAGAACAACGATGACTATCTTGGCCTTCTCATCCAGCTTGCTGACCAGCATATTGTAGACCTTCTCCGTAGGCCAGCCGGTGAACGGTATCATGTTTGAAAAGTCCTCTATGAATCTGTTACCTATGTTCTGAAGTATTCCGTACGGAGTATTGACAATCTCACAGTTCAGGTAGATGAATGCCATGTCCGGCATATCGAAGACCTCTTTCTCTATGAGTTCCTCGGTTTTCTTAACCTCTCTTGCAAGGTACTTTATCACGGCTGTCTTACCTGTCCCGGTCTTGCCGAAGATTATGACATTGGAGGGCCGGCCGCCGCGCATCGCAGTGGACATCACGGATGCCAGTTGTTCTATCTCGTTCTCCCTGTGGGGAAGATTTTTGGGCAGGTATGAAGGCCTGAGTATCTCTCTGTCCTTCTTGAATATGCTTGGTGCGTTCAGGTAGCGATGGAATATCGTGGTCGTGTCCGGCATGCTTTTATCCTCCGTTTATCGGTTCATAAGCGGTTTAATCCTGTTCTCCTCACAGGACTCAGGGCAGATAATACCTCTTTTAAAAGCTTTCTGAATCACTGAAAGACGAATATGAATAATAATCAAGGGAGCGCAACGACATCGCCAGATGATGCTCTGCACCCTCAAAAACGGCATTTCCATGCCCAGGATAGAGTGAAACAGGGTTTAGGGCACAAAGTCTCTTTACCGAGATAATCAGGGCCTTTAAATCGCCTGTCGGCAAATCCCAGCGGCCCACCCCTCCATCGGCGAAAACAGTATCACCCGAAAAAAGAGCTGTTTTTTCCCCGTCCAGAAGGGATATGCTGCCGATGGTATGTCCCGGTGTTTCCATAACTGAGAGCCTTTCACTACCCATATCTATGTAATCTCCCTCACTTATGGGTATCACATCGACGGATTCCATGTCGAGACCGAAGTCCCTCGCACCTGTGGTATCATCGGCATTTCTTATTGCATCGGCATCCTTCGTTCCCGCATATATCTCCGTTATCCCGAAGGCCTCCGAAAGGCGCTTTGCACCCCCTACATGGTCCACATGCCTGTGTGTCAGCACCATTATTTCAGGACTTATGCCTGTCGCCTTTATCCGCCGTATCGTCCGTTCCGCATCCTCCATTATCCCCGCATCTATTACTGCCGGCCTGCTCCCTTCTATCAGATATACATTGGAGGATATGCCATATCCCTCTATGAGGTGCACATTCAAAGCTCTATCAGCTCCTTCGGGAAGGAGGTCAGCACCTCGGCACCGTTCTTTTTCACAAGGACATCGTCCTCTATCCTGACACCACCCCATCCGGAAATATATATCCCGGGTTCGACAGTTATCACCATGTTCTCCTTGATCTCCATTTCAAGTCTGGGCGAGAATCCACCTCCGTCATGTACCTTCAAACCCAATCCGTGACCCAATGAATGTATGAAACGATCGCCGTATCCTGCATTCTCTATGACCTTTCTGGCGGCGGCGTCCACATCCGGCCCGTTCACACCGGCCTTTACGGCATCTATTCCGGCCTGCTGCGCCTCCCTGACTATTTCATAGATTTCCCTGTGCTTTTTGTCAGCCTTTCCCATGACGAATGTCCGTGTTATATCGGAATTGTACCTCTCTAAGTGAGCTCCGAAGTCGAAGAGCGCGTATTCCCCTTTCCTCAATTTTCTGGAGCCTGCGGTATAGTGCGGCTCCGCGCTGTTCTCGCCGAACGAAGCTATGGTCTCAAACGCCGGGCCCGTGGCACCCCTCTTCATCATCTCGTATATAAGGAGGGCCGCCGCCTCGGATTCCACCATCCCTTCGTGTAGCTCATTCCTCATCACCTCAAGGGCATCGGTGGCGATCTTCCCTGCCTTCCTTATCCGACCTATCTCGACCTTATCCTTTATCATCCTCGCATCGGATAATGCTTTTGATACATCCGTGAACGGTATTCCCTTTGCGGCGCTCTTCATCTCCCGATATAATGAATGCGGTAGGTCCGTGTAGTTGACTCCCACTTTCCCATCCACTTTCAGGGCATCCCTTACCATTGACCTGAGTTCCCGCTTTGTTCGGAAGAACCTCTTCTCCATCGAAGAGCGGGAGGCGCTCTCCGCCTCCAGTTCGCTGGTGATTATGACCCCTTTTCCGTCGGGATAGACCACGACCCCGGAGCGCTCGAAGAGCCCTTTTGTAAGGTCCGTCACATAATAGAAGTTCACATCGGTGTGGGGCTCGTCCCCGTTGAATATCATTATCGCCCCCACATCCTCTCCCGCAAGCTCGAATATCCTTTTTATCCTTTTTTCAGTGTATTTCATCCGTCATCACCTCATTCCTTCTTTACAGCGACTATGACTATGACAAGTCCGGTTATGGCCACGGTTCCGAAAATAGCATCGAGCACGACCTTCTGGTGTATGTCCCCGGGGTTTGCACGAAGATGCTCGGATTTCCCGACGAAGGGTATGTTGGGGTCCTCCACATCTACGAAGCAGTTGATATATACGCTGTCTCCCTCTTTGACGACCCCTGTAGCATTTCCCTCAACGCTTATTGTGATGTCTTTCTTGGCATCGAGTTCTATGTGTGTCTTCTTCAAAAACCTGTTGTATTGAACATTGGTCACCGTTCCGTACACTATGACCTTGTCTCCGGCATCGTAATCCCTGAAGTTGTTGTCCTGATAATCCGCATCCATCTCTTCCGCGCTCTGCCCGATGATTGGGAGAAAACCGACAAAAAGAAGGATGCCGATGGCGAATACCGCGAAGCCGATTATCATCGTCTTATTGTTCATGCACCGACATATACCTTTAGAATAAGTCTTTTATGCCTGTGTCCCCTGTACCTCTCATGACCGAAATTCCGGAATCCCATCCGAGATATCTCTCTCTGGTTACTCGGGAAAAGCTTGTGGAGATGGTTCATAAAGGCATAACGAGCGAGGAGGGTCTGATAGCGCACGGAAGAGGAGAAGCCTATGATTACCTTATAGGTGAAAGGACGAATCCCTTTGCGGAGAAGGCGGAGAAGGCCGCTGTCGCATCGCTTCTGCTTGCGGAACATGCTGTTATCTCCATAAACGGTAACGCTGCGGCGCTCTCAGGGAAAGAACTCATAGAACTCGGAAAGGAAACCGGCGCAACCCTTGAAGTGAACCTTTTCCACAGGACGGAAGAAAGGGTGAAAAAAATAACGGAATATCTGAAATCCCTCGGTGCTGAAAATGTCCTAGGGCCGGAGCCGGATGCAAAGATTCCCAGTCTGGAACACGCAAGGGCCTTGTGCCATCAGGAAGGGATATATTCGGCTGATGTCATCCTCGTTCCTCTGGAAGATGGAGACCGTGCCGAGGCACTGAAAAAGATGGGGAAAAGAGTCATAACCATAGATCTCAACCCATTATCCAGAACCGCAAGGGCCGCGGACATAACGATAGTGGACAACATAATCCGTGCAATCCCTAACATGGTGGAGATGGCAAAAGAAATGGAGGACATGCCCGAAGAGGAACTGCGAAAAACCGTGGATTCTTACGATAACGGGCATATACTGCGCTCTGCACTTGAAGAGATGGGCAGGGCGGTGAAGAGGCTGTAGGCATCACTTTTAAATATTGCCTACATTTAACGGGCAGTACGGAAACCCCTTAAACCATAACAGCCCCGTAAGTGCGGGCCCTTTCTTTCCTGCTCGCTCCGCTGGCTCACCCTCCAAAGAAAGCCACCGGATGGGAAAGAAACTCGGGTTCGCCTGCTCACTCGCATAAAACCCTCAATCATAACAGCCCCGTAGTGTCACGACCTTCCTTTGGAAGGTCTGGTCGCAACCAAGTATGGTTGCTCCAGCGGTCAATCATCTCGACCGCACATTTGAAACCTCTTTGCAAGCAAAACAGCCCCGTAGTGTCACGACCTTCCTTTGGAAGGTCTGGTCGCAACCAAGTATGGTTGCTCCAGCGGTCAATCATCTCGACCGCACATTTGAAACCTCTTTGCAAGCAAAACAGCCCCGTAGTGTAGCGGTCAATCATCTCGGACTCTGGATCCGAGGACGGCAGTTCGAATCTGCCCGGGGCTACTAACCAATTTTTCTCCAATTAACGGGGGCAGATTCGAACGAGGACTTTTTGAGCAGTTTGTTTTGAAAAAGTCAGTAGTTCGAATGGACACGAACGAAGTTCGTGGACATAGGGCTGAAAGCCCGTTATCTGCCCGGGGCTACTAACCAATTTTTCTCCAATGAAGAACCCAACCGCAGCAAGCTGCGGGGTATATTAATTAAATTAACGGGGGCAGATTCGAACGAGGACTTTTTGAGCAGTTTGTTTTGAAAAAGTCAGTAGTTCGAATGGACACGAACGAAGTTCGTGGACATAGGGCTGAAAGCCCGTTATCTGCCCGGGGCTACTAACCAATTTTTCTCCAATTAACGGGGGCAGATTAGGACCAGACCTTTTTGGACATGTTGCTTTGAAAAAAGGTCGTGGTTCGAATGGACGAAAACGAAGTTTTCGGACATAGGACTTCGAAGAAGTCCGTAATCTGTAATAACAAAGTTCGCACGGAGAGGGTCTCGTTGTTATCTGTCCGGAGATATTGCCTCAATCGGTAAGAATATATGCCAGAGTGTGATGCCTTGGCATGAACGTCTTGCGCACATTGAGGGTGTCCAACTTTGTTCTTGTGCAGATTTTAATGGCGAGTGCGGGCATTATAATTTTTTTCTTACTCATTTACACAATCATGATGCGTCCTGAAATGGTGGGGGTAACATGCATATCTTCACTTCTTCTAGTGTTACTGACCGGGGTGGTGGCGTTTATGAAAAACGGCCTGATAATCCGCCCTAAAAATGCAAAACCCTCTGAAATCGAAGAGATTGCAATCTACAACCGATTTGAGATATTCATTCTGGTTGTTGCCGCATACTTCCTTTACGGAAGAATAGGTATAGCCATCTTGTATCCGGTACTCACATCTACCTATGCTGGAGCGGTATTCTACATGGCCATAGCCCTCTATACTGTAGTATTCATTTCAATAATGGTTCTCGCAATGCTACGTATAGCGATACCACTTGACATAAGATTTGAAGGAGGGGATATGCTGGTGTATTACAGAGGAGAAGAAAAAAGATTTAAAATACGAGGTTCGGAGGTTTCTTTACTTTCCTCAGAACAGATTGCTCAGTTCTTTCCCGATAGAAAGACAAAAAATAATTCGGTAATCTACATCACATCAGAAAATAAAGAAGAAATGCTGATAAGTATGCCGGATAATAAAGATTTCAAAGAATTCTGGAAATATCTCTTTTATCGTTTAAACCCTCAAAGATATTCTGAAAATGAGAGCGTTAGTGAGAACTACAACGCAATACATATCCGATAAGACACCTACAAATCTTTTTAAGCCCTCTCACTTCCCCATTTCCATGGGCCCGTAGGGTAGTCTGGATATCCTTCCGGCCTTCGGAGCCGGGGACCGGGGTTCGAATCCCCGCGGGTCCGCTTCGGGCCCTTTCTTTTCTGCTCGCTCCGCTGGCTCACCCTCCAAAGAAAGCCACCGGATGGGAAAGAAACTCGGGTTCGCCTGCTCACTCGCATATTTTCCGCACCGCGCTTTTGAACAGAATGTTTGGAAAAAGGATGGTCTTTCGAAAAGATGGAGCGCTCCGGTTTACATACCGAGATATGCCTTCATACTTTCAATGTCCTTTCCGAGCATGGATCTTTCGGGTGGAAAGGGGTAATTATAGAGAGGTCTGCCCGGTCTCTCGTTGTAGAACGGCCTGTTGCATCCCGGACATCCGGATGTCAGAAACGCCCTTTTCTCCGCCTCTTCCATCACATCTTCATCCGCTCCGAATCCCACGATCTTACCGTCCCGGAACTCAAAATCGCTTATCTCATACTCGTAGATAAGAGAACGGGCCATCTGTATCGCCCTATATCTGCCGAAATTAGGCGGACTTCCTCCATTGACCGGAGTATATGCAAAGAGAGCCGTATAAACGCCCGTATCTCTCAGTTTGAGCATGACATCTATCAGGTCCTCATCGCTCTCACCCAGCCCGACGATAAGGTGCGTGTTCCCCTTTCCGAATATGTTCACGGAGGCTTTCAATGCTTTCCAGTGAGATTCCCATGTGAATTTGTTACCCGTGCCTTTCCCTTTTATTTTTCTGAAAATCTCCGGGTTGGCGGCATCGAGAGCTATGCTCATGTACTCGACTCCCGCATCTCTCAATATCAGCATATCTTCCTCGGGAACAGGTACCATTGAAACGGATACGGGATATATATCGGACAGTTGCCCTGCAATCCTCACGGAATCCTCCACCATTCCCTCGTAGTCGAGGGTCTGAAGGCATACTCTGGCGAAATTTCTCTTGTGGCGGAGCGCATCTATCAACGCGTCCTCGTCGTATCCCGGCCATATTACCCTTGATAACCTGTCGCTCTGCGGATTCTCCCTGCGCTGCGTGCAGAAAGAACAGTTGGACCTGCATCTGTCGCCAAGCATGATGTATGCGGTGGTGGGTATGGCGGACATCTTAACATCTTTTAGGCCCAATACCCCAAGGGTTCCAAGGGACGGCCTAACGGATGCGCTCATAATCGGCAATCACCTCTGCCGTTACCGTCCAGACCTTCAGCATGCCGTCATATATGGAAACCTTCCTGTCCGCCATATCGTAAACAGGGCTCCGGTAATCTCCTTCAGGAAAACCCCCGATTATCACGATATAATTCCCTTTCTTTTTGAATAGGCCGCCGAGCTCCGCTTTCTCACCTTCGGGAGACATGACGATTGTCTCTTCATTCTTCCTTATGTCCTCGATGTAGTCTTTCAGCGGGTATCCGTATGTCAGTTCCAGAAGTGGATTTTTACGGGACGGGACGGCTTCCATGTCGTATAGGGATTCCATCAGGCCGATGAACCTGTCATAGTGCTTCGGAAGCCTTGTTTCAGGATTGACCTCGATTATCTCGTCGTTCCTCGTGTGCACCACCACCCTGACATTTCCCTCCTGATTGGCTATAGAATCCATGGCCAGAAGCATGAACATATGCACTATGTCCGGCCTTCCCCTGCGGCCTCCGTCCTCCAGTTCCTTCATTGCGGAGTGGTGGTATGTTGCATCCAGAAGGCACATCTTCGCCTTCTTCTTCCTGCGCTTCGTATATGCAATTACCGCGGGGCGCCCCCATATGCGCTGGGGTATCAGTTCGAGCTCGGCATCCGCGAGTATGAGCGTGAGCATGGGCGGGAATCCCCTTTCCTATTTATAAGTCTCCGACCTAACTTTGTTAACTTAGAATTTCTGCAAACTGGCTTTTGTCTGGTTGGAGACTGCTAGTCAGAAACATATTGATTTAGAAGGTTATGTCTCTGACTATAATTACTCCACTACCAGCTCAACCGGGCAGTGGTCCGAGCCCATTATCTCGTTGAGTATTCCGGCCTTCTTCACCCTGTCCCTGAGTTCCTCGCTGACTATGAAGTAGTCTATGCGCCAGCCGATGTTCCTCTCTCTGGCTCTGGTGCGGTAGCTCCACCACGAGTATTTCACCTCGTTGGGGTGCAGGTAGCGGAATGTGTCTATGTATCCGTGCTCCAGAAAGCGCGTCATCCAGTCCCTCTCTTCCTTGGTGAATCCGGGGTTGCCCTCGTTGTCCTTAGGCCTCGCTATGTCGATCTCCTGATGGGCCACATTGAAGTCCCCGCAGAGTATCACCGGCTTCTTCTTCCTCAGTCCCTCGGAGAACTCCAGCAGTTTCTCATTGAAGTCAATCTTGAAGTCCAGCCTCGTAAGGCCGTGCTGGGAATTCGGGAAATAGGCATTGATGAGGTAGAAATCAGGGAATTCAAGGGTGAGAACCCTTCCCTCGGAATCATAGAGCTCGTGGCCGATGCCGTAGATGACATCCTCAGGCTTTATTCGCGTGTATGTGACCACTCCGCTGTATCCCTTTCTCTGCGCGGGATACCAGTGTGCCTCGTAGCCATCCACATGCCTTATCTCCGCAGGGAAATCGTTAGGCCCTCCCTTGGTCTCCTGAAAGCAATACACATCCGCGCCCAGCTCGTGAATCAGCCCGGGAAGTATCTCCTTTCGATGAACTGCGCGCATTCCATTCACATTCCATGAGATGAGGTGCATGTTTGAGGAACAGGGTACTCTTAAAAAGGATTTTGTGGAAATCTTTAAGCCGTGCTATGGCATGGGATTTCATGGACCTTGTCTTCGGCCCTGTGCCGTCCAGAAGGCTGGGCCGCAGCCTTGGAATAAACAACATACCTCCGAAGATATGCACTTACGACTGCGTTTACTGCCAGTTGGGCGGTACTGTCAGGAAGACTGCGAAAAGGCGGGCCTATTACGAACCCGAGGAGATATTCGGGCAGGCCTCGGGGGTCCTTGAGAGGCTTGAAGGCGAGCGTGTGGATTTCCTCACCTTCGTTCCGGATGGTGAGCCGACGCTTGACATCAACCTCGGAAAAACGGCAGGTATGCTGAAATCCCTCGGAAAAATGGCGATAATCACCAATTCCTCGCTTCTGTGGATGGAAGAAGTGAGGCAGGAACTCCTGCAATTCGATTTCATCTCCGTGAAACTGGATGCCGTCAGCCCGGAGCTTTGGGATAGGATAGACCGGCCTGCCACGCTCTCCCACGATGCCATTCTCGAAGGCATGCTCGAACTGAGGAAAAACTTCAAAGGAAGGCTGGTGAGCGAGACCATGCTAATCGGAGGATTGGATTATTCTGGAGAACTTGAACGGATTGCGGATTTCCTAACCGAATTGAAACCGGATACCGCATATATCTCCGCACCGACGAGACCACCGTCCGAGCCGTGGGTCTCCATGCCCTCCGAGGAACTGCTGAACCGGGCATATCACATGCTCTTCGAATCCGTGCCAGTCGAGTTCCTTATATCCTACGAGGGAGGCAATTTCTCAGCCTCCGGCGATGCCGAAAGGGACATTCTTTCCATAACATCCGTGCACCCTATGAGAAAGGATGCCGTGGAATCTCTGCTTGAAAGGGACGGTGAGAACTGGTCTGTGATAGAAAGGCTCCTGAAATCGGGAAAACTCGTGGAGATGAAGCACGAGGGGAACATATATTTCATACGGAAACTGCCTCTCCGATAACCCTCACCTATTTATACCACCACATTTTCGACAGGCTGAAAGGGGATGTGCCATCCGGTGAACCCTAAGGAGTTGATATGAATGACAGACGAAGAGATTGTTGAACAGACGGCTGAAACTCCGGCCGAGAGCGCTCCCTCATATGAGGATGAGGAGAAGCCCGCAAAGAAGCCGAAGAACATGTACGGCTATGTGGGCGATTCTTGGAAGAAGCCCAGACACGGCGATATGAAGAGAATCCAGTGGGAGCGTATGATTGAATGGAGGAAACAGCCCTCCATTATGCGTGTGGAGTACCCGACAAGGCTCGACAGGGCAAGGGAACTGGGCTATAAGGCCAAACAGGGATACATAGTTGTCCGTGTCAAGGTAAGAAGGGGCGGACTCAGAAAGAGGCGCATAAAGGGCGGAAGAAAAGCGAGCAAGAAGGGTATTCTCAAGATAACCATGGGGAAGAGCATTCAGAGAATAGCCGAGGAAAGAGCGTCCAAGAAGTATCCGAACCTCGAGGTTCTGAACTCCTACTGGGTGGGTCAGGACGGCAAACAGAAGTATTATGAGGTCATACTTGTGGACCCGCATCATCCAGTAATAAAGAGCGACCCGAAGATAAACTGGATAGGAAAGCATAAGAGCCGGGCCGAAAGAGGGCTTACGAGCGCGGGAAAGAAGGGGCGCGGCTTGAATAAGAAGGGCAAGGGTGCCGAGAAGGTCAGACCCTCCATCAGGGCACACGGAAGGAAGGGCAAGTGATAGCATGGCCATGATGTTCTGCCCCAAATGCCATTCCATAATGGTACCCCAGAGAAACGACAAAGGAGAAGAGGTTCTTGTCTGTACGAAGTGCAGCTATGCTAAGCCCATACGAGGCGGCACGATAATCAAGGAAGCTGCCGAGGAAAAAGAGATGGTGGTCATCGAAGGCGATGAGGGCATACTTCCGAAAACAAAGGTGGAGTGTCCCAAATGCGGCAATAACGAGGCATACTGGAGGCTTGAACAGACAAGGTCCGCCGATGAGCCCGAAACAAGGATATATCGCTGTACGAAATGCGGCCATACATGGAGAGAATACTAAACCCATTCACGCTTTCTTTTCTATTTTATTTCACCCTGATGGTTTCAAGATTCTTCGGAACGACGGTGTCTATCCCGTATTTCCTCTTTATCGCATAGGCCAGTTCTATGGACTTCGATTCCTCTCCGTGACACATGCTCACTCTATGGGGCTGCGGGTCCAGAGCGGATACGAAGCGCATCAACTGCCTCCTGTCAGAATGTCCGGAGAATCCTTCCGAGCTCTCTATGTCCATCTTTATCTCCACGGTTATCGGGTTGCCCCTCTCCATGAGAGTAACATCCTTCCAGCCCCTCTGTATCTTGTTTCCGAGCGTTCCTTCCGCCTGATAACCGACGAATATGAGCGTGTTGTTCTCGTCGTCGGCCCAGTGCTTGAAGTACTCCATCACCGGCCCACCGTTCATCATACCAGATGTCGCCAGTATTATCTTCGGGTCAGGATCTCCTATGATGGACTCTCTCTGAGAGCCTGTTTCAACCCGGTGGAATATATCTGATAGGAAAGGATTACCCTCTTCGGAAAATATCTTGCGCCTCAGGTCGCTGTTGAGATACTCGGGATATGCTGTGTGTATGGCAGTTGCCTCCCATATCATTCCGTCCAGATAAACCGGGAGTTCCGGTATCTCCTTGGTCCTCATAAGTTCTTCAAGGACGAGCATGACCTCCTGCGACCTTCCCACTGCGAAGACAGGTATCAGGACCTTCCCCTTCTTTGCAAGCGTGCGTGTGATTATCTCCCTCAGGTCATCGGTGGCCTCCTTACGGGTCGGCTGAGTGTCGTTGTAGCCTCCGTATGTGGATTCCATTATAACCGTGTCAAGACGCGGGTATTTCACATTGGCGGCGTTGAAAAGCCATGTCTTCTCATACTTTATGTCGCCCGTTACCAGAAGGTTGTGGGTTCCGTTCCCTATGTTGAAATGCGTCGATGCGGAACCGAGAATGTGCCCCGCATTGTGGAACGTCAGCTTTATGTCCGGTGCGATGTCGGTCGTTTCCTTGTATTTCAGGGCTATGCAGTGCTTCACCGCATTCCTTATGTCCCCCGAACTGTAGGGACTCTTTCCGTTGTCCCCATGAGCGACCTTGATATAATCGAGCTGGAGAAGAGCCATAAGGTCCCGCGTTGGTGGTGTGCAGTAGAGAGGGCCGTCATAACCGTATTTGTAGAGAGCGGGTATCAGACCGGAATGATCGAGGTGAGCGTGGGTAAGGACTATGCCATCTATAGAATCGAGAGGTTGAAGCTCCGGAGCCTCCAAAAATGGCGTTCTCTTATCCGGATCCGTGGAAACATCCACGCCGACATCTATCAGTATCTTGCTGTTCTTCGTCATCAGAAGGGTTGCGCTCCGCCCCACTTCTCTGTATCCTCCGAGGGCCGTGAAACGAACCCAGTATTCCCCTTTCTCTATTGTGTCCCGGTTGAGCCTCTTTCCCAGCCTTTCAAGAAAGACCCTTCTATCATCTCCGACCATTCTGAGGTATTTTCTTATATCTTCTATGGTCTTTGAGGGTATCGGCGGGGTTCTGACAACCTGCGGTGCCCATCCGGTCCTTCTCTTTATCTCATTGAGGAGAGCTCCCTTCTTTCCTATTACCTTTCCCGGGGCCTTTGCCTCTATGGTCACCTGCCCAGTATCTTTCTCAAAGTAGAATCCGGTTATCCCTGCGTCCTCTGGCACGATATGGCTTATCTCCACCTCGGCATCCTGTTCGGGAAGGGTTATTGAGGGGTCCGGCCTGACGGTGACCCTTTTCTTCAGTTTTCTTGCAAGGCTGTTGATTATCTCATCGCTCTCTGCGAATGCCGTCATCTCTCTGGTGTATATCACGATCTCCGGGCCTTCGAAGGTTATCTTGACAAGGTCCGCCCTACCTCCGAGGACGTCGTTTACGGCCTGTCTTGCCTCCCTCAGCACATCTTCAAAGCTCATGAAAATTCCTACTGATACTTCTTTCTTATCGATTCAAGCTCCTTATCGGTATAGCGCTTGAATCCGTCCTTCGTTATCGTCGCGAGATTTATGTATCCGCCTGACGCGGAGTCCCTTCTCATGGCCATGGAAAGAGCTCTCACAGCCAGATCGACCCCGTCCTTTATGCTCATTCCTTTCTTGTAATGGTCTTCAAGGACACCGTACACATAGGGTGAGCCTGAGCCGGTGGTAACATATTCGTCCTCTATCGAACCACCGGCGGCATCAAGCGAGTACACATGTTCACCGCTATCATCCATTCCCGCGACTATAAGCTGAACCCAGTAAGGATAATATCTCCTTCCGTTCAGTATGTTGGACATCATGGTGGCGGCCCCTTTTATGCTCAGAGGCTTTCCATTCTTTATTCTGTAAAGCTGGACCTCTGCGGAAAGATACCTTGCGAGAAGCTGGGCATCTCCTACAAGCCCTGCTATTGTCATTCCGAGATGATCGTCTATCTTGAACAGCTTGTTCGTCCTCTTGTTGGATATCAGGGTTCCCATGGTGGCCCTTGATTCAGTGGCCATCACGATACCGCCCTTGCATATCATCGCAAGAGTGGTGGTCCCTTCCTTCAACTCTGCGTTTTCGTCTTTCATAGTATCAACCTTTAAATTTTATTTTTCAGGGCACTTTCTCCCTTCATCAGCACAGGAGTTCTCTCCTAAAAGTGCTGTGTGGAGGATTACACCTCGGTATTTAATCCTTTCGTCCTCATTTGGGCGCTATGCTTACGACGTTGTTTCCACGGAGAACCACCTTTCCAAGCCGCCTGACCCTTTCTTCGGTGGTCTCCTCCGTATCTTCCAGCACCATGTTCATGTAGTCGTCAAAGCCTACCAGTTTTCCTTCCAGTATCCTTCCATCCTTCAGAAGCAGGACGACCCTGTGGTTTATGGACTGTTCGAGCAGTGTGTTGGGCATTACCATGTGTTTCCCTCACTCGCTCATACACAGGGGGGATTTAAAGTTTTTTGTATAAAACGAATGTCGGATGCGCTTTATTAATATGAAAAAAGAGAATAAAAGGTTTTACATTGATTCGCTAGAATCCTCGATGTCCGTTCGTTCCTCTGTCTCTTCGGATGAGGTAAGATTGTCAGGTTTTCCGGCATCAGAAACATCTGCGCTCCTATCCGATTCCCCTTTAGGGGATTTGATCAGCTTGTATGCAAGGAATCCTGTAATGACAAGCAGTAGCAGAACGATAAGGGAGAACATAACCAGAGGTGTTGTGACGGCGTTCGGCGGATAGGATTCAAATTTGACTGTTTGCTCGGTGTCTGAGACCACGCTAACATCTTCTGTCTTCTCTAGGTCTATGGCCTTCATCATATATGTCGTCGTAAATCTGGTCCTTATGGTGTATTCTCCAGGAGCAACCCGGAATGTGGCATCGCCTTCTGAATCCGTCCTAGAGTATTTCAGCACGGTTCCGTTCTTTTCCAGGGTTATATGAGCCCCGGATATGGAAACTCCATCCGCGTCTAACACAGATATTTCGAGATAATATATGTTGCATGTAAGGTCCACCTTTCCGGATGAGGATATTTCGTGTCCTCCGTCATAGACAATTACATCGTTCCAGTATCCCTGAATCCTCTTATCTCCGCCTGGAACTCTGACCCGTACAAGACCTTCTGAAGAGCTCATTCCAAAGGCCTCTGTATTGCCTGTTTCAGAATCTGCCACGAATACCGTGACCATTGGTACAGTATTTCCCCGGGAATCGTATAGATATATCTCCATATTGTACACTGCTGTGCTTATTTCATAAATCGTAGATGGGTCGTCCCTGGTGAAAAGTACGCTCACATGGGATGAGAATACCTCGGCACCCTTCCATACCACAGATATGGTATATTCTCCCCCTGCCACATGTCCAACATATGCCAGCCCGTCGGCGTCCGTCTTCAATGGTGATATTCGTGCGCTTCCGTTCGGATATATGATGTATACTGCGGCGTTATCGAGATCCAGCTCGTCGGCGTCCGTCGTGTGGAATGTCAGATTTCCAACATTGCCGTACAGCCCCACACTCATGTCCGAATCCACGCTGAGCTCGTCGCCGCTTATGCTGTTGTTCTCGTCCCCATTTATGACCATGATGGTGCTGTCTCCTGTTATGGTGGTCTCCATCCATATCACCTGAATCGTGTATGTCCCGGTGTATACTCCCAGGGATGACTTCCCATTCTCATCTGTCATTCCTGATGACGTTATCTCCCCCTCATAGAGCATCCTGATGTCTGCATATGGCAGAGGCTGACCTGCAGCATCATAGATTGTAAACTCCACGGTGTTGGGCAGACCTATTGAAAACTCTCCGCGACCTTCATCACCATATGGTCCGTATTCATATTTCTGCATATGGTAGTAATAGTTATGGCCGTTGTTGTCCATGGCATACACTATGATTGTGTATGTTCCTACAGAAAGACCGGCATAGGATATTTCTTTTTCATATATATTATTGTATGATATCGGAGTTCCCTCTATCTTCTCCATGGTGACGTTGCTCAGAACCTCCGTTCCTTCGGGGGAAAGCACGGTAACTCTGACCCATAGTATGTCATATCCACCAAATGGGTCTGTAAGGTTTGCACGTATCTCTATTGTTTTATCCGGAGATTGTGGATCAAACGCATTTTTTGGTGTGTCACTCCCATCGAGAGTGTATGTGTCGGCCACCTTCAAAAAGTTCAGGGAATCAAATGCCACTCTGGAATCATATGTGGCGTCCCCATACCATGCTGTGAACACGGATGATGCACCCCCTTGTATCTCCAGATATATCCTTATGCTGGAGCCCTCCTGAAATGTGTGGTTGACCTGTGCAGAGACAGAATACGCATCTATGGTGGATGTCATGGTGTAGCTCTGCGGCCCCCCTTCTGCAATAAGACTCTCCTGAGTGTCCGTTCCACTCTTGTATGTAACTTCATATATCTTCAGGTTTAGGTTGGCGTTGGCGGATATCCCTGTTGTGTTTGCATATATGGTGAAAGTTATGTTGCCATTAACTGGTAGCGGCCCTGCCAAAACCGGTGCTAGATACCAGTTCATTGTGACTCTCTGTGTGTCTGTTACCGAGTCCATGCGATCTCCGAGGGTTGTGTTCATCATATGTGTGGTCGAGTAGTCGAAAACATACTGTGCTTCGCTTGCATTGTGTACATAGAGCACCATTGGCTTTGTGCCGAGATCTCCGCTACGCGTTTCTGCATATCCTTCATCTGCGGTATAGTTCATGGACAGCAGAAGAATGATAAATGTCATAACGATAATTTTTTTCATCATTTTATTCACCTTATTCTCCTATCCTTCTGCGAGATATAAGGATTCTGGTACGATTCTCTAAATGTTCTCTCATGGTGGGAATGCGCCACCTTTTTTATACCGATTGGGATTCCGGCACGGTGATTCGTTGAAGATACTGCTCATACATTCTGACTATATCGAGTACGAGACAAAAAAGAAGGCGATGAAGAGCGCCGAAGAGATACCGGAAGAGATGGTGAAAGGGAGGATGGAGGAGGCTCTGGTGGTCTTCACAGCGGTTGAGCGAGGGGATACAGAGGACGATATACTGCTGGCAAAGGAAGAGATACTGAAGACGGCTGAGACAGTGAAAGCCGAGAGCATAATGCTGTATCCCTATGCCCATCTGAGCAGCGACCTTGCCCATCCCGAGATGGCCATAGACCTGATAAAGGAGCTGGAGGCGGAACTGAGCAGCTCGTTCGAAGGGAATGTCGGGCGCTCTCCCTTTGGATGGTATAAGGCATTCAAGATATCCTGCAAAGGACACCCGCTCAGCGAACTCTCTAGGGAGATAAAGGCCAAGAAAGGGGCGAAAAAACCGGAAGGTGAGGAGAGTTTTCTGATACTCGAATACGATGGAACGGAGACTGAAGTGGAGAACGCGGAACTGAGAGATGATGCATTCTCCGTCATGGTGAAAAAGGAGGCGCTCCGCAAAGAAGCAGGCAAATCCGAGCCGAAATACGCGCGTCTCTGCCACAAGTTCGGAATAGAATGGGAGGAGATGAGCGATGCAGGACATATGCACTTCGCACCCAAAGGAGCCCTCATCATGGACCTTGTTTCGGATTATTCATGGCAGGTGGTCAACGACCTCGGCATACCGGTTATGACCGTCAAGGGCACAAATATGTTCAATGTGGAGGAACCTGCGGTAAAAGAGCATGCGGACCTCTTCGGGGACAGGTTATATTTCATAGACACCGGCGACAAACGCCTTATTCTGAGATATGCGGCCTGCCACCAGCAGTTCGCCATGATGCGCAAATGGAACATGAGCTACAGGCAGCTTCCGTTCGGGGCCTTCGAGGTTGCCGATGCATACCGCCTTGAACAGACAGGCGAAACGATGCTGTGCTTCAGAACCCGCAGGATGAACATGCCGGACCTCCACGTGGTCTGCAAGGACGAGAAAGATGCAAGAGAGTGGTTCGCAAAGGTGCATGAGCGCATATTCTCGGAGATCGAGAAAATAGGGCGCGATTATGAGATGCTGATAAACTTCTCATCAAAAAAGGCATACGAGGATTCGAAGGACTGGCTGCTCACCCTTCTGAGCCCGAGGAAGAAAAAGGCCCTGCTGCATTTCTACCCTGAGGGCATAAACTACTACTGGACAATAAACATAGAGTACCACATCAAGGACTTCAACAACAGGATGCGCGAGATAGGGACGGTCCAGATGGATGTCGGAAATGCCAAACGCTTCGGGATAAGATATGTGGATTCCGAAGGCAATGAGCAATATCCGATAATCCTTCATACGGCGGTCATAGGAACGCTTGAAAGATACATATACACGATATTCGACTCCGCCGTTATTCAGGAATCACGGGGAAAGGTCGGGACCATACCGCTCTGGCTCAATCCCGAGCAGGTGCGCTTCCTTCCCGTGAAGGATGTACATGTTGAGAAAGCAAGGGAGATGGCCGAGACCTTGAACCGAAAAGGGATAAGGGCCGGATACGACGACCGGGACACCAGCGTCGGAAAGAAGGTGAGGAACGCAAAGCAGGACTGGGTCGCATATGTCATAGTCATAGGGGACAAGGAGATGGAATCGGAGAATCTGACGGTCTATGTGCGCGAGGAGAATGCGAACAGAGAAATGACACTGGATGCGCTCCTTACCGAAATAAAGGAAAAGACCGCAGGCATGCCCTATCGCCCGATGTATTTCCCGAAAGAGGTCTCGAAGAGGGTCTTTGAGTGAACATAATCCGAAGCGCATAATACTGGAAAACAACCGCATAAAACATGTGCATAAGGATTGCGAGGTGATTATCGCGGGTTCTGCTTGGAAAAATTCCCGGACTGGATAGCGCAGAAAAGCGAATAAAGAAAAATTTAAATATGTAAAACATATACTCCTCCTCGGCGATTGGATGAATGTGAAAAATACCACTATCTTGGGTGCAGTGCTGGTAGGAATGTTGTTTGTTACGGGAGGGCTTGTTGCGGCGGAAGTAAGAATGACGGAAAGTCCGCATTATTCGTCCGGAGACTATTTCATCTATGATGTGAATCCCGAGGGAATGGTGAATGAGATAACCGAAAAATACGGAAACAATGCGAGTGTGGACCTGTATTATAAAGATGCGAAACTCAACACCTCCGGATATGAAAAGATAGATGTGAACGGTACCGAATATCAATGCGTGATTTTACTGTTAACTGTGGACATAAAGTTCAATTTCTCTGTTTTTTCGCATGATATATGGTTCAACGGAAGCGTCCATGTCCTCCGAACCGAAAAGAGATGGATGGAAAACGACACGATGGCGATTGTCAAGGAAGAGATGTATCAGAGGATGGATGATTTTCTTATAGCAGATGAAGAGTATTATGATGTCTATGACCGGATAGCTTCCGAAAATACAAGTGTGAGCACGTATTCACCGCCGGTAAACATCTTCGATGTCCCGATATATTCGGGAAAAACGTGGGAAACGGCCACCACGGAAACGAGCCATATCTTGAACAGATACAGGGACATCACAACACAGGGAAAATGGAGAGATGATGAAACGAACACCACTAGGAACATAGTGGAAAGGTTCAGTGCCGTCTCCGAAGAAAAAATAAACTGCAAAGCAGGCAGCTTCAATACGGTCATGATAAAAGAAGAAAACGGAAACGGGTTGGATTACAACTTCCATATGACATCGAACGGGATTCCCGCAAAAATAGTAATTTCGAAAGATGGAGAGTCATATGTTAGTTTGGAACTGATGGAATATAAATATGGAAGCCTGTCTTCGAACTCAAGCGAAGAATCCGGCTGGGGCCTGCCCGGTTTTGGAATCGCTACCGCAGTTCTTTCTTTGCTGGTTGTTACGGCTGTTTATGCCATTGAGAGAAGGAGAAGATGAGTTCATACTAATCTTTTATTTTTTAAATCTATCGAGTGATGCCGCCTGTGCTCCCTCACCCGTAGAACTCCCCGCAAACATCCCTTAACCCCTCCACCTTCTCAGGCCTCATGGTCTTCGGAAGGAAACGGGTATATCTCCGCTGTGCGAAGCGCTCATCCATCAGAACTATTATTGCCCTGTCCTCCGCATCCCGTATCGCTCTTCCCGCGGCCTGCATCGCCTTGTTCACCGCAGGTGATATGAAGACATAGTCCCAGCCCTTGCCGTTCCCGAATTTTTCGTCGTAATATCTGCGCAGAGCCTCCGTTTCCGCATTCGGAGGTGAGACCGCCAGCCCGATCACCATAACAACGGAGAGGAGATTTCCTTTATAATCGACGCCCTCGGAAAGCGAGCCGCCCTGTACTCCAAGAAGAAGAGCGCCTCCGTACCTCCTTGCATTCTCCAGCTCGGTGAGTATCTCCTCCCTTTCCCTCTTGCTCATGCTCCTACGCTCCACTATGACCTCTTTATCGTGTTCCATCAGCTCCATGCGCTCCATAATCTTCTCCATCATGCCGTATGACGGGAAGAATGCGGCTATGTTTCCGGGGCATGTCCTTGCAGCCTCTATTATGTGGTTCGCATATGCCTGATACATCCGGGTCCCCCTTCGCTTGTAGGCGGTGGTGAGATAATCAGTTACAACGACCTTTCTGTTATGGTGCGGATACGGGCTGTCATATTCCCGAATAAGAGGGTCCGACATTCCCAGAAGGTCCGCATACATCTCTCCGGGGTAAAGGGTTCCGCTCATCAATATGGATGAATGCGCTCCCTGAAAGACCGATGCCGAGAGTACGGAAGGGTCCAGAAGGCTGCACCTTATCCATTTCTCTCCCCCGTGGGCGATATAGACTATCGACTTTGAATCGGAAGACCATACCTCTATGAACTGCGAGAGATAAAGGCTCATCGGCTCCTTTCCATCCAGTGCATCCTTCGTTCCGAGGTCGTAAAGTCTCTTCTTGAAGTCTTCAACATCCATCTGCTCCAGCGAACCTTTGAGTGCGGAATCCAGAATATCGGTGAAGAACTCCCTTGAGACCTCCGCCTCCGTATCTCCCATCTCGTCCAGCCTTTCCTCAAGCCCTGTTTCCATGCGTTTTACTATCCCTGCGATGAGCCCGTCCTCCTTTAAGGAACGCCGTGCCTCCTGAAGCATCTCAAGGTTGAGAAAACTTCTCAGATCGGAGCGCAAACGGTCCGGAAGATTGTGGGCCTCATCGACTATGAGATTTATGTCCGACATCGGGCGCTTTATCCTTGTGAAAAGTTTCTCATTGAGGTCCGTGAACACGAGCGTGTAGTCGCATATCACGAGGTTCGCCCTTTCCATGGCATCGAGAGCGGCTTTATGAGGGCATACTCCGTGCCTCCTCGATATTGAGACAAGCTCCTCCACGCTCATAGGCTCGGATAATACCGCATCCACCACATCCCGATTGTCCTTTCTGAAATATTCGCACTGACCTTTCTTGACCATCTCCTGACAGAGCTTTGAGAATACCTGATACGGAAGCCTTTTCTCATCTCTGGGACACATCTCCTGCTTGGAGATTATATCAACCAGCCTTATTTGCCCCTCCATCCTGCGTGCGGTTTCCACGGCAATCCGGTGCTGGGAGCGTTTTGATGTCAGAAAAAACGTCATCCTGTTGTTCGCCAGAGAGTCTTCCATGGCAGCGCTCAGTGCCGCCGCCGTCTTACCTATACCCGTGGGTGCGTGGGCGATAAGTTGCCTGCCGTTCTTCACGGTGTACCTGCAGTCTTCAAGGAACTGCCTCTGCCCTTCCCGTATGTCCCTGAAAGGAAATAGACCGTCCCCGTATGACGCCTTTTCAACTTTCTCTGGCTCGCGCTCTCCCTCGACATAGCCGCATTTCCGGCATTTCATTTTCCCTCCGACCTTCATCATGAGGGTACCGCATCTCGGGCAGAACACGGGCATCGGGATGGGAATGAGCGAAGGGTTTTAAGGTTTGGGAACGGGAGCTTGAATCGTGAAAACCTTTCTTCCTTTTTGAGGAAACAAATAATAGGAATGTCATTTTCCACCGTGAAACCCGAACCGATATTCGGAAAACCTGCGCTCTCCGCCGGAGATGCGCTTATAATCTCCGACCTGCACATCGGGATAGAGTATTTTCTGGAGAAAAAAGGCATAAGGATACCGTCGCAGTGGAAGGAAATGAAAAATGAGGTCATTGAACTCGGAGAGATCGGGGGTTCGGATGTTCTCATAATAAACGGAGACCTGAAACACGGGATTTCAGCGGGAAAAAGGGAGTTTGAGGCCACGAGGATGTTCATAAAAGAGGTATCCGCACATTTCAAGGAGATATACCTTGTCAAGGGCAACCACGACGGCGGTCTTCAGGACGAGATAGGGCATCTTGTGAAAATCATTCCGGGATCGGGCTTCGTTTACAAAGGAATGGGTATATTCCACGGGCATGCATGGCCCTCGGAGGAAGTGATGGATTCGGATGTTCTGGTCATGGGACACATGCACCCCTCCTATGAATTCACGGATGCCATAGGCAATTCCCAGAAAGAGCCCTGCTGGCTCAGAGGAAGATATCTGGAAAAGGAGCTCATAGTCATGCCTGCGATGAACAGATTCTACGGCGGTGCCGCGGTGAACAACGGGGAATTTCTCGGTCCGGTTCTCCGCTCCGACGGATTCACTCTCGAAGAGGTGGTTCTTCTGGACGGAACCGTGGTAAAAAAGAATGGAAGAGGGGAAGGACCCCTCTAAGGTGGGTTGTTGGTAGTGGCGAGCGCATGTGCTCCTATGAACTTTTCTCTTATGACATAAAAAGTATTTGGTACAAACTCCTTTGGAAGCCTGTGAAATGTTATATATGCCCGGTATATGTTCGCTTTACGGTTTCATGCAGGAGACGATAAAATGACGAAATATGTCTATATGTTCAGCGAAGGAGACGGAAAGAATAAGATGCTCTTAGGTGGAAAAGGTGCCGGTCTATGTGAGATGACACGGATAGGCCTGCCGGTCCCGCCCGGGTTCACGGTCACAACAGAGGCCTGTATAAATTATTTCGAAGAAGGGGGGTTTCCCGAAGGTATGTGGGAACAGGTTCTGGATGCAATTGAAAAGCTGGAAAAACTTACGGGAAAGGAGTTCGGAAGCGAAAAGAACCCCCTGCTCGTTTCAGTAAGGTCCGGAGCACCCATATCGATGCCGGGGATGATGGACACCATACTCAATCTGGGACTCACGGACAAGAGTGCTGCGGGTCTTGCCGCACGGACAGGTAATGAGTGGTTCGCTTGGGATGCATACAGAAGGCTTCTCCAGATGTTCGGAAATGTGGTGCTAGCGATACCCCATGAGAATTTCGAAAAGAAGCTCGAAGATATCAAAAAGAAGAGCGGTGCGAAGCTTGATGTGGAACTCAGCGTGGAGGACCTGAAAAAGGTGGTCAAAGAGTACAAGAGAATATACCACCGCTATAACTACGAATTCCCTCAGGATCCACTGGAACAGCTGAAACTCGCCATAAGGTCGGTTTTTGAGTCGTGGAACAATGAAAGGGCCCATGTTTACAGGACTATAAACGGCATACCCGATGAGATGGGGACCGCCGTGAACATAGTGAGCATGGTATTCGGGAACATGGGGGATGATTCCGGCACCGGAGTTGCATTCACAAGGGACCCGAGGATAGGGGACAAACATCTTTACGGTGAATTCCTGATAAACGCACAGGGCGAGGATGTGGTGGCGGGAATAAGGACACCACACGCCATAAATGAGTATTCGAAACAGGATGCGAACAGAGACCTTCCGACGATGGAAGAGATAATGCCCAAACAGTACAAGGAACTCCTTAGGCTTGCGGAACTGCTCGAGAAACATTACAGAGACATGCAGGACATAGAGTTCACCATCGAGAACGGAAAGCTCTATCTGCTCCAGACAAGGACCGGTAAGAGGACAGCCGGAGCAGCCGTGAAGATGGCAGTAGACATGATGGCTGAAGGCCTGATAAAGAAGGAAGAGGCAATCATGAGAATAACGCCGGAACAGGTCGATATCCTTCTTCATCCCCAGATAGACCCGACATCGAAACTTAAGAGTGTAGCAAAGGGACTGGCCGCTTCTCCGGGCGCTGCGGTCGGAAAGGTCGTATTTGACCCGGATAAAGCGGTCAAGATGGCCAAAGAAGGAGAGAACGTCATACTTGTAAGACCGGAAACCGCTCCGGACGACATACACGGAATGCATGCCGCGGAAGGGATACTGACGGCCCGCGGAGGTATGACCTCACATGCTGCCGTTGTGGCACGTGCAATGGGGAAACCTGCTATCGTCGGATGCTCCGAATTGGACATAAAGATGGAAGAGTCGTATTTCATCGCGGGAGAGAACCGCATAGATGAAGGGGATGTCATAAGCATAGACGGAAGCACGGGAGAGGTATTTCTCGGAAGCGTACCCTTGATAAAGCCGAGCCTGAGCGGGGACCTTGAAAAACTCCTCTCATGGGCGGACGAGATACGGACTCTCGGAATAAGAGCGAACGCGGATACGCCCGAACAGGCGAAGAAAGCGAGAGAGTTCGGGGCAGAAGGCATCGGTCTCGCAAGAACGGAACACATGTTTTTCGGCTCGGAGAGGCTTCCCATAATGCAGGAGATGATAATGGCTCGGTCCAGAAAGGACCGGATAAAGGCGCTCCGCAGGCTTTTACCCGTGCAGAGAAGCGATTTCGTGGAGTTCTTCAGGACAATGGAAGGATTTCCGGTGATAATAAGGCTACTTGACCCGCCGCTGCATGAGTTCCTCCCGAGCATAGAAGAATTGACACTGGAGATAAACGAACTGAAGATGAGACTTAAGAATGCGGAAACCCTCAGAGAAATGGACTCCGTGTTGAACGAGATAAGTGAGAAGAAAAGGCTGTTCACGGTGGTCAGCGAACTTCATGAGGTCAATCCCATGCTCGGTTTCAGAGGGTGCAGGCTTGGGATCATCTACCCTGAGATATACGAAATGCAGGTCATGGCCATAATACAGGCGGCCGCAGAGGTGATGAGAGAGGGTAAGAAGATATATCCTGAGATAATGATACCGCTCATAGGCCATGTGAAAGAGCTCGAAATACTCAAAGAACACCTCACCAAGACCGCTAAAGAGGAGATGAAGAAGGAAGGCGTTGATGTGGAGTATCTGTTCGGAACCATGATAGAGATCCCGAGAGCGGCGCTCACAGCCGACGAGATAGCCAAGGTTGCCGATTTCTTCTCCTTCGGTACCAATGACCTGACACAGATGACCTTCGGGTACAGCAGAGATGATGCGCAGGCAAAGTTCCTTAGAAAGTATGTTGAGATGAAGGTTCTGGAGAAAGACCCGTTTGCGACGGTTGACAGGGCCGGTGTCGGCCAGCTCGTTAAATTAGGTACGGAGCGCGGAAAATCGGTAAGAAACGGACTTGAAGTCGGTGTGTGCGGAGAACACGGAGGCGACCCGGACAGTATAGAGTTCTTCCATATGAGCGCACTGGACTATGTCTCATGCTCCCCGTACAGAGTTCCGATAGCGCGTCTGGCCGCGGCACAGGCCCAGATATATCATCCGCGCTAAACCTATTTCCCTTTTCCCGTCCTTTCGTGTGCCTTCTCCATGACCTCGTCGATGTCTATCTCATCGAACATCCCGGTGACAGCCTCATAGTGCCATTTCAACTTTCGGTCAAGGTCGTCAAGGCTCTTTTCCATATGAAAAATATGTTCTTCAAGAATAATGGTATGCTCTTTCAGGGAGCGCATATGGTAATAGAGCACTATCAGTACGGCAACTTCTATGAATATTACGATGAATTCGATAGTCATGAGCGCATATTCGGTATCCACACGACTACATGGTGGGATGGTAAAAAGTGTTTTCGGAAAACACGATAATGATTTGTTGAGTGAATAGTTATATGCTCCCGCCGGGCTTTTAACTTATAGTTCAATGCCCCAGGGAAAAACATAAATATTAGAACGGAGGTAGATACAATATGCCCACCATCGAAAGAGAAGAATATGCAAAGAACATAAGAAAAGCATACGAGCGGATGATGTCGGATGAAGATGTGCTCCCAGAGAACCGCAGGATGCTTGAAAAGTACATTTACCACCTTTCTGCTAGGGGGCTTTCCGAGAGTAGGATATATAAATACCTTGTGTACCTTCACACCATTTCCCGTGAGTTAAAAGCCCCCTTCGGGAAGGTAACTAAATCAGACATAGAAAAGCTCCTTTTCTGGATCAACAATCAGGACCTTGCAGAGTCCACAAAGAGGGACTACAAGGTACTTTTGAAGACATTTTACAAATGGATAGGGGATGGAGAATATCCCGATTCCGTGAAATGGGTGAAGCCCAATAACAAGAAGGTTGAGAAGGATCTGCTTCCGGAGGACCTTCTCACGGAGGAAGATGTTCTGAAGATGATTGCTGCCGCAAACAGCCCGAGGGACAGGGCATTCATAGCGGTTCTGTGGGAAAGCGGGGCAAGGATAGGTGAGATACTGGACCTGAAGATAAAGAGCTTCGAGGATTACAGGCACGGAAAGAAGGTCGTACTTCACGGAAAGACCGGAGCAAGGAAGATAAGCCTGATATCATCGGTTCCCTATGTGCAGGAATGGCTCGCCGTCCATCCGAACCGGGATGACAGAGAGGCTGATGTGTGGGTTAACATAGGTCTGCGCAGAAACGGAGGGAAGATGAGATACGCCGGGGTAGCGAAGATGCTCAGGGTGACCGCAAGTAAGGCCGGAATAAAGAAGCCTGTGAACCCCCATCATTTCAGGCACAGCAGGGCCACATATCTGGCGACCAAGTTCACGGAACAACAGCTATGCCAGTGGTTCGGGTGGGTGATAGGCTCCGATGTTCCGAGAACATATGTCCATCTCTCCGGAAAGGATCTGGATGGATCCTATGAGGCCATACATGGGATAGTCGATAAAAGCAGGCAGAAGACCTCCATCATGGCCCCGAAGACGTGCCCCAGATGCGGAACATCCGTCGAATCCACCGCATTGTTCTGTTATAAGTGTGGAATGGCACTGGACCTTGAGACAGCACAGAAGGTGGAGGAAGCAGAGGATGGGATGCTCGGAACATTCGTCATGCTGGACGACCCTGAGCTGAAGGAAGCGATGGAGCTCATATCGAAGATGTACGAGGTTATGAAGCAGGATGAGAGTGTCATGAAAAAGTTCGAGGAACTTTCTGCCAGAGGGCTCTGATCCCCTCCTATTTTTCTGCTTTCGAGGGACGACGTTCCTATTTTGAGGGCTGAAGTCCTTCATCTATTGTTATTTTGCCGGCTTCTCTCAAGAATTCTAATATCTATTCTTTGCATATTCTTTGACTAAAGTATGCATTTTGATGTACAAATGCATACATACTCATTTTTGCACAACCTTGCACATATTTCTTTTTTAGTTTTGCATAATAATTTTTCAGACGGTTTAAACAATAAAAACTTGAGTTCAGATTTTTGAGATTTCATTAGAAATTAAGAATTTAATGGGGAAAAGAGTTATATACTGAACTTTGAGACGGAAAGTCATGTACAAGAGTACGATGGAATTCGTTGAGCAAAACCTAGAAAAGATCGAGCTGGTGGCCGAACACGGAAGCTCGGAGATGAAGAAGATGGCCATGGCCTTCCTTCTTCTATACTACGAAAAGAAGGGGAAAAAGAGAAGAAGAAAGAGATGAAGGGCATCCACCCTTGTTCTCAGAGCACAATATAATATGCTTATCAATCGTATTATTATTGGTAATTCAGCCCCTTTTTTGGGTTCTTGATATATTAATGTTCTAAATTTAATTAATTTAAACCGAGATATATTTTGATGTTTTCCGAAATCATGCAAATGTTCTCCGACGATCTCTCAGGTCAACAATGAATCACATCTGTTTTCGTATAGGAGGCTCAGGGGTGAGCCTCATAGGTGAGCCTCATAGAGTATCCTCGTAGGTGAGCCTCGTATACGCAACATCTGGCCTAGTAAAATTTTGACATTTTTCAGTGAAATTTCAGAAGAAGACCTAAAGTTTTCTTCTTTTTCTTTTTCACCCAAATTCACATGGAATTTTGAAGTGAAAGTTGCTGGAAAATAGCAAAATCACAGAGATTTTCGTAATGTTAACGATTGCACATTTTTGAAATGTTGTGATGAGGTATAGAAAAAATGGTGGGGTGATGCAGGGTTTTCCCTGCATCACCACTCATATCTCCCACCCCTCTTTTCAAATTTTTCAGGTTCCCATTTTGATTCTTCCAGAGCTTTCCGTGGATTCGTGAACAGAGTCTCGTTGCTCATGATGTATTTCCCATCGTTGTTGTTGAGAAAACGTCCACTAGGGAATAGCATGAGATATGATCCTTTCATATCCTCGTTGCTCTCAAAGACGATGTTGTATCCTATCTCTTTCAGAATCTTGTGTCGTCTCTTGAAATCTTCGAATTCTTCCTTGCTTATCCTGAGTTCTCTGGCATATTCCTCGTTCTCATTTTCTATGGGAAGGAACTGGAATACTTTGATTCTCTGAGGTTTCAATGTTAGATAAAGGTCTACCAGATTCTCATGTACATTGTATCGTGTTATCACAGTGTTAATCTTTACCTTTATTCCCAGATCATGAGCCCATTCTACCACTCTGATAGCTTTTTCGACATGCCCACCAGTACCCCGTCCGAGTACTTTTTCAGTTTCTTCGTTGGGTGAATCTATGCTTACTCCAATCCAGTCAATATATGGTGCCATTTCCCGAAGAGTATCGTATTCGACAAGACTTGCATTCGTTATGACCGATGTGGTCAATCCCGCTTCCTTACAGGATTTAAGAAACTCTTTCAGCCCAGGATAGAGAAACGGCTCTCCTCCTTCCAGAGTTATCTTCTCAGTTCCCATAGAGGCTAGAATGGATGGAATATCCATTATCCTATCCTGTCTGAATTCTCCCATCAGCCCTCGATAATGACCGAAGCAGAACTTGCACCTGTAGTTGCAGGTCGGCCATATGGGCATATTCACGGAAATGGGTTTCAGCCCCTTCACAGAGAAGGGAGTTCCTATTTCTTCTGTTATTTCAACCATACAAAGGCACAAAAGTGCCTACTATACACTCTGTATGCATCCTATTTAAATGTTTCTACAATTTGTCGATATGTTTTTCAACGAGGTAGAAAAAAAGATATACTTCTTTTAAATCACAAGTACGATGATCTCGAAAAAAATGGAAAACTTCAAGGACAGTATCCTAGTAGATGAAGATGAGTTTAAGGCGTTTAGGGAAGATATGAATTATTTCTATACGGTATTAAGCCATGGCGAGAGTCTACATAACATAGAAAAAAATGAAGTTGAAAGGCTAAGAAGAATAATATATAAATTAGAACAGCAGAGAAATTTTTTCATGCAAAACCTAGAAAATTCAGAAAAAATATGGAAAAATCTGGATGTCTTTTATAATGATTTTTTAGCACTTTTTATGGCAAAGGTGGTGCTCAGTCTCTTATGAAATGGTTAAAAGATGAGATGGAAGATTATTTCTATATGAAGAAAATTTATCAGTTGTCTCATTATTTAGGAATCATGTACAAGAAAGAATGGTGCGAGGACCTTCGTTTGGCCTGTGATTTTAAAAATCCCTTTGACGAATTTGATGGTCTAAGAGATTATATATTAATGTATTATTTTATAGATTTCTATGAGAGTTTTTCAAGATTCATATCAATATTCATAAAGAGGATATGGAAGAAAAAAGCAGGACATACTTGGTGGTCATATTACAGCCCAGAAGACATATATTCTTTGTGGCAAGAGAACCAGGAGATCAATGGCAAGAAGGAAAAAAGATATGTTGTTCCAATAATAAAAAATAATGTTTATTTTTACAAAAATCTAAGAAATGTAATCGCTCATGCAACGATAACAATTAAAAATAAAGAAATAAAAATAAAAGAAAAAAAGAAAGGTATGAATGGGAGTGAACAGGCGTTAAGAAAAAAACTAGAACAAGAGGGAGGTTTCAAAGATTGTGTCTCAAAAATGAAAAACTTCCTCTATGTGGCCATAGTGTTCACAACTGAATTCGACATACGAATGTTGAAATTGCTTATGGAAACTATAGAAGAAAAAGATGAGAGAGCTTACTCCATGTATCGGGATTATTTCGAAGTATACTGGGATGCCTGGAATGAACTCCAGGAAGATCGATAAGTGATGCAGCGCAATAAACTCCCAAATGTGGTTTAAATGTCTCTGCACACCTCTAAGTAAACCTTTTATCTCCATAATGATTGCAGTCTTCCTGTGTACGCTAAATCGCTGAAATCTTTCCTGATGTGGACTGTATGGTGGCGTGGAAATGTCTGAAAGAATTCTAATAACCGGTGGGGCCGGATTCATAGGCTCGAATCTCGCAGAAGAGCTCGTGAAAGATGGATATGAGATTCATATTCTGGACATCCTGGACGAACCTGAGAACATCTATCCGTTTGAAGATGGAGTGGACTATGTGAAAATGGATGTCAGAGATGAAGAACTGCACAAGTTCCTGAAAGATGTGAACCCGGATGGAATAATCCATCTCGCAGCCGTTTCCAGAGTCATATGGTGTGAGGAGAATCCGGAGCTCTGCCAATCCGTAAACCTTGGAGGGACGAAGAACCTACTGAAAGCCATCTCAGAGATGAGAGAAAGACCATGGTTGATTTTCGGAAGCAGCAGGGAGGTTTATGGAGAGCCTCAGAGGATTCCAGTTAGCGAGGAGTTCCCTGTGAACCCAATAAACACATATGGAATTGCCAAAGTGCAGGGTGAAAAGGAAGTCACAAAGAGCTCAGACGAACACGAATTCAAAAGTGTCATTCTCAGATTCTCCAATGTGTTCGGAAATGAAAGAGACATTTTGGATCGGGTGATACCACGCTTCATAATACGGGCACTAAAGGACGAGCCCATTGAAATACACGGTGGAAACCAGCTGTTCGACTTCACATATATCGATGATACGGTGCAGGGTATAGTGAAAACAATAAAGTTCATGGAAAAGCAGGAAGAGAATGGCTATATTGACACATTTCATATATTGACAGGGACTCCAACAGAGATAACAGAGCTACCTAAAATCATCTCCAAGCATCTCGAGAAAGAACTGGAAATAAGATATACAGAACCCAGGACCTATGATGTGGAAAGATTCTATGGAAATCCGGAAAAAGCCGGGAAGTTTCTGGGATATTCTGCGAAGGTCGGAATGGATGAAGCGATAAAGAGAGCGATAGAAAATCTCAGGGAGGTGGTGGAGTGAAGATACTCCATGTCATCCATGGCTACCCTCCATATTACATGGCCGGTTCCGAGGTGTATACTTACAACCTTACACAGGAGCTTTCCAAAAGGAACGAGATTCATGTGTTTACACGCATAGAGAACCCATTTATGAAAGCATATGCTGTATTGGATGAGACCATAGGTTCTGTGAAGGTGCGGAGGATAAACAAGCCCAGAGGGGATTACTCTTTGCAGGACAAGTACCTAGATGGACAGGTGGATGAAGTTTATCGGGAGTATCTGGACACTCTTTCTCCAGATATTGTCCATATTCAGCATCTTTCTCATCTCTCGACCAACATACCGAGGATAAGTAGAAATGAGTTTGACATGCCTGTTGTCTTCACAATACATGATTTTTGGATGTTCTGTGTGCGTGGGCAGCTTCTGACACCAGATTATAAGATATGCGATGGTCCATCGGAAGATGTTTGTGTCTCCTGCCTCAGATACCTTCATACGAACCCGAAAGAATACAGACGATACAGAGAACATATGAAAGAAGTTCTGGAGAGTATCGATTATTTTCTGGCTCCATCCGAGTTCATAAGACAGTTCTATGTCCACATGGGCATCCATGAAGAGAAGGTTCTCTATTCTCCATACGGATTCAACAAACATCTCATAAGATACAGAAAGAAGACCTATTCCGCTGGAGATTCAATAAGATTCGGATTTGTGGGAAGGGTGATACCTGCAAAGGGAATACATCTTCTTCTCAGGAGCTTTTCCATGATAAAGGATAGGCAAGGATCCACACTGGCAATACATGGAAATGCTGGAAAGGACCGGATGTATCTCGGGGACATCGCATCTGATGGAGTTGAGTTCATGGGAGCTTTCGACAATTCAGACATAGACCATATCCTAGACGAAATCGATGTCCTTGTAGTTCCTTCCATATGGTACGAGAACGCCCCTCTGGTGATACAGGAAGCCACCCTGAAGGGGATTCCCGTTATAACCTCAGACATAGGTGGTATGGCAGAGCTTGTAAAGGACGGTGTAAACGGCTTTCTCTTCAGAGTCGGAGACCATAATGACCTTCTGGAGAAGATGGAGAGGGTAATAGAAGATCCAACCATTCTGAACAGAATAGTAACCGACCCCGAATCTATAAGGAGCATCGAGGATGATGCGGATTTCGTAGAAGGTCTTTACAGGAGGTTGCTTGAATGAGGCTGCCTGAGAAACTACCTGGGCCCTGGAGAATAACATTCGACACCAACCCGTCGCTGTGCAACCTTCACTGCATCATGTGTGATACGCATAGCATATACAACAAAAAAGGAATCGAAAGGAGAGAAGTCATGCCCATAGAGCTTGTTGAAAAGGTGATAGGGTCTGCTCATGAGCATCTGGAAGAGGTCATTCCAAGTACCATGGGAGAACCTCTTCTTTATCCGCATTTCAGGGAATTTCTGAACATACTGGAGAAATACGGGATTAGAATGAATCTGACGACCAACGGAACATTTCCCATACTGGGCGTTGAAAAATGGGGCGAGTTGATACTTCCTCTGGCCAGCGATGTCAAGATATCCATCAATGGAGCTTCCAGAGAGATTGCGGAATCTATAATGGTTGGAATAGACTTTGAGAAGCAGCTCTCTGACATAAAAAAGTTCATAGGCATCCGGGACAGGATAAGGAGTTCCGGAGATAATCATCCTACAGTTACCTTCCAAGTCACATATATGGAAAAAAACCTCGAAGAACTTCCAAAGATACTTGAACTAGCCATCGATCTTGGGGTGGACCGCTTGAAAGGACATCATCTTTGGATAACATGGCCGGAACTGGAAAATGAATCTCTCAGGAAGAACAAAGAATCTATAGAGCGATGGAACAGCATGGTGGACACCCTTTATGACATTAAGAAAGAGCGTGGAAGCGATATAAAGCTCGATAATGTATACCAACTCCCGACAGAAGGCGATTCTCAGATACCGGACGAATGGATATGTCCTTTCTTGGGAAGAGAGGCATGGATTGCGTGGGACGGTACCTTCAACGTATGCTGTGCTCCAGATAACCTAAGGAGAAGATTCGGACACTTCGGTAATGTGCGAGATACAGACTTTATGGAACTCTGGAACAGTGAAAAATACAACAGACTTGTGAGCAACTGGGGAGATAACGAAGTATGTAACCGATGCAACATGAGAAGACCGGCAGAGGAGGTGCACGGAGTTGGAAAGTGTTGATATCAAAGATATCGAGATTTCGTTTGATGAGACACACCACATATACAAAGGAAAACCGCTCTATAGCCGGAGATTCAAACATGTGATGAGCTTTCATGAACCCGGATTAGCGGCGGTCGAGGACGATACGGGAGCATATCACATAAGACCAGATGGGAGCCCGGCTTATGAACAGAGGTTCGTCAAAACATACGGTTTCTATGAAGGTATAGCTACAGTTGTGGACGAAGGAGGCTATTTCCATATAGATGCGGAAGGCAAAGAAATCCATGAAGAACGGTTCGCATGGGCAGGAAACTTCCAGGAAGGCAGGTGTGTGGTAAGGACTTCAGATGGAGAGTACTATCACATTCAAAGAGATGGAAGACCAGCATATATGGGGAGATATGCGTATGCTGGAGACTTCAAGTATGGCATTGCCGTAGCACATGATAGAGATGGTCTTGCCAGACACATAGACCGATATGGAAAAGAGATTCATGATAAAAGATATCTCGAACTGGGCGTCTATCACAAAGGATATGCTATTGCTAGAGATGAGAGGGGGTATTTCCATATAGACAAGAAAGGAAGGCCGTTATATGACAGAAGATTCGAATGGGTCGAGCCGTTCTATAACGATTATGCATTGGCGAAAGAGATGGATGGTAGGTGCTCTGTCATAGATTATAGAGGGAAAACAGTACACAGAGTAAAAGGGGAAGAAACCGCTGTTTTCCGGGATGAAAGCAGGAATCGATTGATGGATTATTTTGTAGGATACTGGAAAACTCAGATAATCTACGCCCTCTCCAAATCAGAAATACTGCAACTGATTCATGAAGGAAAAAACACTGAGGAGTCTCTTTATGAAATATCGAATCTTCCTCCACAATCGGTCAAAATGCTGTTGCAGATAGCTATCATCTGGAACCTGGTGGAAAAGAAAGATGAAATGTATCATCTTACCTATGCAGGAAGACTTCTTCTAGAACACGAGGGGGGGCTCAAATATGCCTCACTCATGTGGGCTACCGAACATTATGATACCATGAGATTTCTCTATGATTCTCTTAAGACAGGAAAACCACAGTTTGAGCAGCTGTATGGGGAGGATTTCTTCTCATATCTCGGAAACAACGCAGAATATGCAGACACATACTACAAAGCGATGGATGAATACGCATCCGACTATGAGAAACTTGCAGAGATGCTCCCTATCGGGGAAGATGTAAGAAGCATAATGGATGTGGGTGGCGGATCAGGGAGGTTTCTGAGAGAAATCCTCCTTAGATTTCCCGGAATAGAGAAAGGCATATTGTTTGATACAGGTGCTGCCATATCCAGAGCTCGCCATATGTCCGAAGGTTTTGAATACAGAGGTAGCATGGAGTTTGTAGAAGGTGACTTTTTCAGGGACCTCCTGCCATCAGCAGACATAGTTTTGATGAGTAGGGTTCTTCATGATTGGGATGATTCAAATGCCGAAAAAATCCTGAGAAATGTCAGGAAAAGCATGAAAGAGGGCTCGAGACTTTTGATAATAGAGACCATTGTGCCAGAGGAAACTTCTGTTGACATCGGCATCTCACTGAACTTCAATCTTCTGGTGATGGTAGGTGGGAAAGAACGAACAAGAAAGGAGTTCGAAGATATACTTCATTCTACAGAATTTGAAATCAAAGAAATAATAACTCTGAACAATCTCCTTTCCATAATCGTATGTAGCCCGAAAGAGGTAACTGGATGACAGAAAATCCAATAGATAAACTAAGAACGGTGGAGTGCGATAGAGCTATCCTTATCATCCGACATGGAGAAAAGGTTCCGCCAACAGAGGATGATCCTTTCAAAGATGTGAAACTGACAGAAGGTGGAAAACACAACAGTTTCAGATTGGGCGAAGAAATCCGTCATATGGTATCCGACTGCAAGATACTGAGCAGCCCACTCAAACGATGCACTCAGACTGCGGAAAACATAGTAAAAGGATATGGAGCCAAAAATTGCACTATGGAAACATCACCTATGTTAGGAGGTCCTGGACCCTATGTTGAAGATGAGGTTCTGGCCGGAGAGACATATCTTGGTATCGCTTCACAGAACAGGAATGTAGAACTCATAGAAATGCAGCTGCAACACCGATCACTTCCCGGTTTCAGGAGTATTGAAGAAGGAAGCAGGCTTCTAATGGGATATATTCTCGGCAGGTGCGATATAGATGTATGTATCGCTATAACGCACGATACGATTATTCTCCCACTCATAGGTTTCCTCTGCGAGGAGCTTGAAGAGATGGAAAAACGGATTGATTATCTGAATGGGATCCTTTTCTGCATCAGAGGAGAAAATGTTGTGATGCATACGAAGGAAACATCTTTTGACATAACACAGAAGCTGGACGAAATAGGCGTGTGCCTATGAGATTTCCATATGTCAACTGAATCGGGAATACATCCGGGGCTAAGTGCAATAAATTTAGAGTATCACACCCGTCTCACTTCATAAACCTTAAATAGCTACCCATCGATATCCTAAAGAACAGGTGTTTAAGTTCACATACAGTGAGGAATGAAATGGAACGGGAAGAGCTCATACGGAAACTCGGCGACATCGAATGGGAGGATTTCGAGGTAAAGGAAGCCAGAGGCGGCATACCCAAGAGCTCATGGGAAACCGTTTCCGCATTTTCGAACACAGCCGGAGGATGGCTGGTGTTCGGAGTGAGTAAGAATGGGAAGAAATACGAGATTGTCGGAGTTCCCAATCCTGAGAAAATAGAACAGGACTTCACCACAGCACTTCGCAACGGAACAAAGTTCAACAGGAAGATCGATGTTATATCCAAGAAATACGATATCGACGGAAAGACTGTCCTAGCATTCTACATACCAGCAAAACCTTCCAGCGAAAGACCGGTCTATTACAACTCCCCGAAGAACACATTCATCAGGACCGGCAGCGGAGATCAGAGGGCCACTCAAGAGGAGATAGACTCCTTTTTCCGTGCATCATCCTTTATAGAGAAGGACCAGCAACTTTCACCATGCACCGTCGATGACCTCGACCCTGAGACTATCCGCATGTACCGCAATATGTTCGCCAACATCAATCCGGGCCACAGATACATATCTCTGGACGACCATGAGTTCCTTGAGAAGCTCAGAGTAATTCGTGAAGGGAAGGTAACATACGGAGGCCTTCTGCTGTTAGGGACCGAGGACGCACTCGGCAGAGAGATACCCAACTATGGCATAGACTACATTGAGGTCGGAGGAACATCATACAGCGATGCACCCACGAGATACAATTACCGTCTTCTTTCGGAAAGGAATGTCTTCCTCACATTCTTCGACATCTACGAGAGATTGATGAGGAAGATAGAGATACCGTTCTCAATCAAAAACGGTTTCAGGGACGACGACCCACCGCATGTTCAGGCACTCAGGGAAGCTCTGGTAAACCTGCTGATGCACAGCGATTATTTCAGCAAGGCAGTACCACGCATACGATTTTTCTCAGACAGGATAGAGTTCTTCAATCCGGGATCCCTTCCAAAAAGTATAGACATCATACTCAAAGAGGACTTCACCATGCCCAGAAATCCGACCATAGCCAAAGCCTTCAGGTTCGTGAAGCTGGCAGAGGACATGGGCTCTGGCTTTCATAAGATGATAGAAGGGTGGTCGGAGTTCTACGGTGTGAAACCGGACATCTCTGGAGACCTAGATTACTACAAAATAAGCTTCCGCATGGGAAAAAGCAGAGATGTGGGTGCTACCCAGAAAACTACCCAGAAAACTACCCAGAAAACTACCCAGAAAACTACCCAGAAAATCATTGAACTGATAAGGCAGAATCCCTACATCACGAGAAAAGAAATGGCAGAAACCATTGGTATCACGGAAGATGGTGTGAAATACCATCTGGCCAACCTGAAAAAGAAAGGAATCATAAGGCGTGTTGGTCCAGACAGAGGTGGATACTGGGAGGTGGTGGAATGAACGAATTTGTTTTCACCACCACTTCTACCAAATAAATCACCGTAGTATTCACGAATTCCGCAAAAGAGACTTCTGTTTTTACAGAAAATCATGCAAATGTTCCTCAACGATCTCTGGAACCGACCTTCAAGTGAATGTGTTTTTCCATACGTGTCTCTTAGTAGGCTCCTATGTGGCCGCCTATGTGAGCCTCCTATAGTAGGCTCCTATATGGGCTCCTATAAACAAGCATCTGGCCTAGTAAAATTTTGACATTTTTCAGTGAAATTTCAGAAGAGTGCCTAAAGTTTTCTTCTTTTTCTTTTTCAGCGAAATTCCCATGGAATTCTGAAGTGAAATTTGTTGGAAAACAGCAAAATCGAAGGAGTTTTCAGAATGTTAACGATTGCATATCTGTAGAAACAACTCTATTTTCTAGAGAAGGTTTTTGAATTCATTATAGAACTGGTAGAACGCCATGGTTGAACTTAAGAAAAACCTATATATGGGATGTCATGAACCCTTTGGTAGGTGACAATCTATGTTTGCTGTGGTATGGGATGCAAAAACAAACGGTGTAATTTTAAAAGAGGTGTCTAATGATGGCTCTTCTGTCAGTCCGGCACCTCGCCCTGTTTTTTATCAAGAATTAGATTTGTTAGGTTTTTCCGAGTATTGGAACTACCCTAAAACAAAACATCCATTACTATGGTCATCCGGTAGACGATATTTTTATATGGGAAAGGTTGTGGCCGAAGCAAATGGGGGAAGTGTCTATGAAAAACCAGAGATATCATTGACAGATGATGGGAAGGACCTTGTGTTAGAACCGATAGATATCGATTCGGTAATAAAGAAAAATTCCGAAAAATTGTTTATCCTAGAAAACGAAGCTATGGATTTCATAGAGCACACATACAGGGCTTACAAAAACAAAAAATATGTCTTTGCTATTGCATATAGTGGAGGAAAAGATTCGCAAGTTGTTCTGGATCTTGTAACGAGAACCATACCTCCAGATGAAATAGTTGTAGTTTTTTCAGATACAACTATGGAAATACCACATACATACGAAACTGTAGAAAAAACAAAAAAGGAATACGAAAAGAAATATCCCGGCCTAAAGTTTTTCTCTGCACGTCCAATAAAGCCTGCAGCAGAATTCTGGGAAGAATTTGGACCCCCTAGCCGATTACATAGGTGGTGTTGTACTGTTTCTAAAACTGTTCCATTTCACAAATCTATGCTTTCCATTTTTGGCGGTAAAAAAAACAGAATTTTGGTATTTGATGGGGTGCGTTCAGAAGAAAGCAGCAGAAGAAGAGAGTATTCTCGTCTAAGTACTAACACTAAACACTCCCTTCAGGCAAATGCAGAAGTTATAAAATTTTGGAATTCTACAGAAGTGTTTTTATATATGTATCTTAGAAATTTATATATAAATGATGGGTACAGATTTGGTTTAAAAAGAGTCGGTTGTTCTATTTGTCCATTTGCATCTAGATGGTCTGAATACATATTGTCTGAGATAGATGGGGATATGGTATCTAGATATCTGTCTATATTAACTAAACATGCGGAGAGACTAGGAATAAAAGAAGATAGTAAAATAAAAAAATATATCTCTGAGGGACAGTGGAAAAAAAGAGCTGGTGGGGAAGGGTTCCTTGATGAGGATAGTGGAATAAACTTGATTTCTAAAGAGGGTTCTTTAACTGGCGTACTAAAAAATCCTAAAGAAAACTTTCTGGAATGGATAAAAATAGTGGGAGATGTTTTTTATAAAGAAACGGGGAGAAGCATAGAGGGAGAGATACGCATAAAAAATGAAGTACATAGGTTTCAGTTGACAGAAGATGGAAAGAAAAAAGTAATTACCATTGATACACATGGAGATGTGATTTTAGAAAATAAACTGAAAAGAGTGTTGTATAAGACCCAATTTTGTGTACATTGTGGTGCGTGTGAGGTAGAGTGCCCAACAGCAGCCCTCCAAGTAATACCGAAAGTTAAAATAGATGTAAATATTTGCACCCATTGTGGAAATTGTGCTACATTTGTGGAACGAGGATGTCTACTTGCTAAGTCAGCACAGATGGCAGAAGGAGGACGTAGTATGAATGGACCCAACAGAAACAAGAAATTGGCAGGATTTGGACGCTATCTAACATTTGGTATGCGAGATTCTTGGCTTCAAGGATACTTTTCAGATCCCGAGGGTTGGTTTGAACAAAACAATCTGGGAAATAAACAAGAGAGCAGTATGAAAGTTTGGCTTCAAGATGCAGAGCTGCTTTCTTCTAAAAAAATGCCTACAGATTTAACATATATTCTAAAAGATATTTATTTCCATTCAAAGAATTTTGTCTGGGAGATTCTCTGGACTAACCTGTACTATCATTCAAATCTATGTAAGTTTTTTGTTGATAATGTTGAATGGAAAACTAGACTTTCCAAATATGAATTGGTTGAATATGCGAAAAATATTGACGAGACTCTTTCCGAGCGTACAATTGGCGGAGGAATAAATTCTCTATTAAATCTGTTTTCTAACAGCCCCTTGGGAACAGACCTGTCAATAGGTGTGGTTACTAAAGAAGGAAAAGACAGATATGTACATAAGATAGGGAGCGATGGTGTATACCCATTATCTGTTGCGTATTCACTCTACAAACTGGCAGAATCGGGTATGGGGAGTTATTTTACTATATCGGATCTATATTCAGAAAATGTTTCTGGTGGTCCCTACAAGATGTTTGGAATCTCAAGAGAGTACCTTATACCAATACTAAGAACCTTACAAGAAGATAGAGAGAGAATATTGAAAATAGAGCTAATCTCAGATCTGGAGAACATCTATCTTAGAGAAGATTTAACTTCAAAAGACATCCTAAATATTGCCAAAGAGGTGATTCTTTGAAATACTCTGAGATAATAGGTCTAAACGAATACTTTCATCCAGTATATGATCTAGAGAATGAGAAAGAAGCAGTATGGAAACAATTCATTCCAAACAGGGAGTTTTATAAGATTCTTTCTGAAACTATTGATTCTTTGGAAAGTGGTACACCGAAGGATCGAATGTCAATATGGGTCCAGGGGACATATGGAACTGGAAAAAGTCACGCCACTGCAGTTATAAAGCACATATTATACGATCCATGGGAGTCAATAAAAGATTTTGTAGATGGTTTGGACAACATCCAAGTAAAATCGAAAGTCGTACAATTCAGAAAGAATAAACGGGCCTTTCCAGTTGTTATTAAAGGAGCAAGTTCAATTTCAAACAATAAAGATTTTGGCTTTACAGTTCAAAAAGCAGTAGAACAAGCTTTAAAAAAAGAAGGAATATCCCTTGGAGTAGAGAGCGATTTTAAATCTGTAATATCAAAACTGGAAAGTAAAGAATTTAACTGGGAAGTCATATTTGAAGGCACAGAATTAGAAATATATGGAGACAAAAAAGACATCATAAAAAAACTAAAAGAGTACAATGTTGATGTTTTAACGAAAATACAAAATATCTTGTATGAAAAAGATATTGGGATAATCATTTCAGATCTGCCACAATGGCTCGACGAAGTACGCAGAGAGCTTAAAAAAGAGGGTATTGCAGATTATCTTATCATATTTTGGGACGAGTTTACTGCCATTTTGGAACTTGAAAAAACAAATCCCATATTGTCTGTATTTCAAGGTGTGGCAGAGTTGTCTGAAAAAAATGGAGTGTTTATGTTTATAGTTGCCCATAAACGAAAATACGATACTGAAGCCCTACAGGCAGAGATCGATAAGGTTCTTACAAGATTTAAGACGCTGGAGTACTCTATGGAACCTCTGACTACATACCATATAGTTTCCAAGGCTATAAAGAAAAAAGATCCGGAGAGATTTGAACATATGAAGGAAACTTATTTGGTTTCTATAGAAGATGTAATCGAGAAAATCTCTAGGGCTGAGGATCGACCGATAGGGAACATTTTAGCAGATTTATTTCCAATACATCCATATACAATATATCTCTCGACTTTTATTGCTAGAAATATGGGATCCACAAACAGAAGTATTTTTGAATTTCTTTATGATGAAAAGATGGGTTTTAAGAAATTTATAGATACAAATCCAGAATCTGGTAGTGTGTTTTTATCTCCGGATGCCCTGTGGGATCTGTTCTATTCTGATTTTGAGTCTTCTGACAATGAGAGAATTCATGCAATTGTAGAAAAATATAAATGAAGAACCCAACCGCAGCAAGCTGCGGGGTATCTTCATTGGAAGTCTGACAATTGCAATTGAGTGATGTTTCCACCCTGTTCTTCAACATACCTCCTAATCTTCTCGAGGCCACCATATTCA
>Ga0190313_1000172_pt1 | contig 41973 bp, 51 predicted proteins | sample 4870071011_MG_FD_169989 | JGI IMG/M metagenome (GOLD analysis project Ga0190313, IMG submission 169989) | Hydrothermal vent sediment bacterial communities from Southern Trench, Guaymas Basin, Mexico - 4870-07-10-11_MG | ecosystem: Environmental > Aquatic > Marine > Hydrothermal vents > Sediment ... | reverse complement strand
GAGGCTTTTCTTAGAAAAGCTCCTAAAGAGTCCCTATTGGGACTCTTTTTCTCAATTTCAAAAAAGAATGAAAAAGGAGGAATTAGCGATGTGTTTAAGTAAGCGAAAAAATAACTGTACTCAACAAGACGAAGAGCAGACATCAAAAGATAAATAAGCGATGCGATGCCCCCCTGTGTTCCAGATAAAGAAAAGAGACGGTCTTGCCAGAATCGGCGAGTTTGAGCTCCCTCACGGAAAGGTGGAGACGCCCACGCTCATGCCGGTGATAAACCCGAACATAAATTTTATCAGTACAGAAGAAATGGAAAAGATAGGCGCACGGATGTTCATTACCAATTCGTACATAATCATGAACAGCGAAAATCTCCGGGAAAAGGCTAAAAAAGAGGGCGTGCATTCCATAATCGAGACTGACAGGCCCGTTATGACCGATTCGGGAGCCTTTCAGGGACATATGTACGGAAATGTCCGTACGACCAATCTTGATGTTGTGGGATTTCAGAAGGAGATCGGTGTTGATATCGCCACCATTCTGGACATATTCTCGGAACCGCATTTCACATACGATAAGGCAAAACACTCCGTCGATGTGACCTATGAGCGTGGAAAGGAAGCCGTTAAAAAACACCCGGATATGAATCTTGCAGGGCCGGTACAGGGTAGCATCTATGAGGATTTGAGGGAGAAGAGTGCGGATCTCATGTCATCACTCGGTTTTGCAATGCACCCTATCGGCGGCGTGGTTCCTCTTATGGAGAATTACCGGTATGCGGACCTTGTAAGAGTCATAATATCCTCCAAAAAAGGTCTCAACCCCTCCCGCCCCGTTCATCTCTTCGGTGCCGGCCACCCGATGCTATTTCCGCTTGCGGCACTGCTGGGATGCGACCTATTCGATTCCTCCTCCTATGCGAAGTATGCCTATGATGGCAGAATGATGTTCCCATGGGGCACTGAAAAGCTGGAAAAAATGGAAGAATTTCCCTGTTCCTGTCCGGTCTGTTCCGAATATACTCCTAAAGAACTGAAAGATATGCCGAAGAATGAGAGGGACAGGCTTCTCGCCCTGCACAACCTCTACGTCTCGTTCACCGAGATTCGCAGGGTAAAGGTCGCCATAAGAAGGGGAAACCTCTGGGAAATGGTTGAAGAGCGCGCGAGGGTAAGGCCGGAACTTCTGGATGCGCTCCGCACGATAAGCCATTACAGCGAGTATCTCGAGAGATATGAGCCCAGAACAAGAAGAAGCACATTCCTATACACCGGGTGGGAGAGCCTGAATAGGCCGGGCATAGCCAGGGCGTCGAAGGATGCCGAAAATATTGCCATGGATGGAAAAAGAAGGTTTCTTCCGGAGGCTGAACACCCCTATTCACGGGCATATTCGGAACTCGTGAGGACGAAAGAAAGGCTTGGGATAGCATCTCCGTTCGGACCCCTTCCCATCGAACTCGATTCCACATATCCGTTCGGCCAGTCCATATTCCCGAAAAGAATCGATGGTGAAGTCAGAGAGCGCATGAAATCCATGGAAGGGGGCGAAGCCAGTAAAATAGGGGATTGGGATGCCGAACAGGTTAAAGCGATAGCCAGATTCCAGTTCGGAGACGAGGGCGCGGCGCTCCTTTTAGAGGGAGAAATGACCGTTGTCAAGTCAAAAAAGACCGGAAAGATTCGGAATGTCATGGTGAATGGCGAACATGTTCTTTCCCTTAGAGCAGAGGACGGGCTTTTCACACTTAAGCTCGCAGGTGCGGAGAGACTCCACCGTGCGGAATATCCCAGATATCGTGTCGTGGTTTCGGATGGCGATGAGTTCATACGCGACGGAAAGAATGTGTTTGCAAGGTTCGTGGCGGATATGGACGAAGACCTCAGACCCACGGATGAGTGTATCGTTGTCAATGGAAAGGACGAAATCCTAGGTGTCGGCCAAGTAATACTCAACAGGGAAGAGGCCCTCTCCTTCGACAGAGGAGTTGCGGTAAAGGTGAGAATTGGAAAGAAGGATTAATTAACCTTGAAATGATGTCGTGAACATGGACGATATAATACAGAAAGTTGAGGAAAAGATAATAGAGCTTCTGGACAAGATCGATGAAGGGAACAAAGAAGCGCTCGAAGAACTCAAAAAACTCAAGAAAGCGGTACACAACCTCGATGAGTTCATGAGCTTCGTTCAGGATGGAGATACGATTGAAAGCATTGAAAATAAAATGAATGTTATAGAGAAGAAATTCGATGAGTTCCTTATGGAACTGAACAAAGTGGTCGGTTAATCAGAAAATCTTTTAAACCACGCCTTTTTGTCAGGCCATACACCATAGTGCGGGTGTAGTGTAGCTGGTTATCACTGGAGCTTGCCAAGCTTCTAACCCGGGTTCAAATCCCGGCACCCGCATTATATTTTAAGTTGAATGCTTAAACCGTGTTTTTACACGGTTTTTAGGGGCTTTCTCAGAGACACGCCCCATCCATAGTGCAAGTGTTATATTAAGGTTTGCCCTCTTCAAAAAGAATAAAAATCATTTTTCGTTTTTTCACCAATGTCGTTTCCGTGCAAAAAATGTCATAATTATTCATGAATTTTTTGTTTTTAGAGAATTCATCGGAAATTAAATAATTTCCGCACTCCACAGAAAGGAAGTCGTCTACAAAATATTAAATAATAGCCCGTAACTGTGCTCCCTGTCGGTAAACAGAGGATGTTTCCGCAAGGAGAAAGATAGCATGCCCGTAAAGAAAGGAGATAAAGTAAAGGTCGAGTACACCGGTACTCTGGACGATGGAGAGGTCTTTGACAGTTCCGAGGGACAGGACCCTCTCGAGTTCACGGTGGGCTCCGGAGAGATAATACCCGCATTCGAGGATGCGGTCATGGAAATGGAAGAGGGTGAAGAAAAGGACTTCCGCATAAAAGCCGAAGATGCCTATGGAGAGCACGACCAAAAATTGATAGAAGAGATTCCGAGGGACAACCTTCCCGAAGGCGACATAAAGCCCGGAGTCATGCTGGTAGCACAGCTTGAAGACGGCACGGAAATACCTGCTACGATAGTGAAGGTCAATGAAGATATGGTGAAGATAGACTTCAACCATCCTCTGGCCGGAAAGGCTCTCAACTTTCACATAAAACTGGTGAAAATAGAGAAATCGGGAGAATGAACCCCCCTTAATTCCTTTTTACCCTTATTTTCTTGAACAGCTTGGAAGTCACGACGCGGTGTGCCTTTCCGTAATGCATCTCTATCGTGCCCTGCCTGCCCTTTATGACGACGCGGCCTATGTCTTCATCTCTTATTCCCAGCTTTTCGACTGCCTTTATTAGGTCCAGACGCTTCATATCCTCTTTAAGCTCGAATTCAAGGATGACCATTCCGAAGACATCCGCATACTCGCGGTAGTCCATGCGCTCCCGCACCCTTCCTTTACCACTCATCTTCATCTCCGGAACCCGTTTGTCTATGAAAAGCTCTATCCTCGAGAACGGTTCCTGTTCATCCCGGCTTACGAATGTTACGGCCTTTCCCTTCTTGCCCATCCTTCCTGTACGGCCTATCCTGTGAACATAGTCCTTGGGATACAGAGGGACATCGTAGTTGACGACATGGGTTATGCCTTCGACATCGATCCCTCTCGCCGCGACATCGGTGGCGACCAGTATGTCTATTCCTCCCGCCTTGAACTCGTTCATTGTCCTTGTTCTGGCAGCCTGAGACATATCTCCGTGTATGGCATAGGCCTTGTAATTCAGCTTCTTAAGCTGGTCCGCCAGCCTTTGCGTGCCTATCTTCGTCCTGCAGAATATCAGGTATTTCCCGGGCTCATTGTCGAGGAGCGCGGTGAGTTTGGCGAGCTTGTTCATTCCTCCGACCTTTATCTGGAACTGTCTTATTCCCTTTGCGGATATATCGTCCTTGGAAAGTTTTAGCGTTACTGGATTGTTCATATATCTGTGCGCAAGGTCCACGATCTCGTCGGGCATTGTTGCGGAACAGAGTATCATCTGCTTTTCATTGGGCGTCCTCGACATTATCCATTTTATATCGTCCAGAAATCCCATATCCATCATTCTGTCGGCCTCATCAAGAACGAATGTCTTAAGGTTTCTCAGGTCGAGCGCTCCCCGTTTTATAAGGTCGATTACCCTTCCCGGAGTACCTGCGACCACGGAGGTCTTGGGAAGGCTGCGTATCTGGGGCTCTATCGCAGAACCGCCGTAGACCGCCATCGTGTTCACCTTATATTCTCTGCCGAGAGCCTTCGCTTCTTCGTTCACCTGCTGTGCCAGTTCCCTCGTCGGAACGAGTATCAATGCCTCGACGCCCTTATTTTTCTCTATCCACTCGAATATCGGTATCAAAAAGGCCATTGTCTTTCCCGAGCCTGTTCTTGACTGTACGAGTACATCTTTTCCCTCCATTGCCGGGGGGATTGTGTTCACCTGCACCTCGGTCGGTGCCTTGTATCCCTTCTTTTTAAGGGCCTTTAAAGTCAATTCACTTAGATTTAAATCTTCAAAGTTCTTTACATCACTCATCTCTTTTCCCTTCTTTGCGTTTTTTTATACCACTCACATCTCCCAGTATTTAAAGGTTGATATGGTGAAGTTTAAATCCATGCGTCCGATGGCCTACCATGAATGAAAGAGAGGCCATGTTCTGGGGGCCATACAAAGACATGCTCAGATGCGACCTGTGCTCCCATCACTGCCTGATACCGGAAGGAAAGACAGGGATATGCGGGGTAAGACAGAATCGAAGCAATACGCTCTATGCCCTTTCATACGAAAAGCCGGCGGCCGTAGCGGTTGACCCGATAGAGAAAAAGCCCCTGTTCCACTTCCATCCAGGAAGCAGTGTGCTCTCTTTCGGAGGCGTAGGATGTAATTTCAGATGTCTGCACTGCCAGAACTGGGACATAAGTCAGGCGGACCTGTCCTTCCCTTACCTGAAAAGGGTACCTGTTGAGCGTGTCGCCCCCCTTGTCAGAAAATACCGCGCAAAAGGTGTCGCATGGACATATAACGAGCCGACCATCTGGTACGAATACACCTATGATGCCTCGAAACTGGTTAAAAAAGAGGGGATATATTCCGTATATGTCACCAACGGCTACATGGAAGAGGAGCCCATGAAGGAACTGAGGAAATATGTGGACGCCATGAACATAGATGTCAAGGCATTCACCGAAGAGTTCTACAAAAAGATTGTCGGTGCGAGGCTGCAGCCAGTACTTGACCATGCGGTCGCCGCAAAGGAGATGGGATATCACATAGAGCTGACATACCTGATAATCCCTGGTCAGAACGACGACCCTGACGAGATAAAGCGGTTCTCAAGGTGGGTGGCCGAAGATGTCGGAACAGATACTCCGGTGCATTTCTCAAGGTTTCACCCGGATTACAGGATGACAAATATCGGCCCCACACCCTACGGCACCATGATGAAAGCATATGAGAGCGCAAAGAAAGAAGGGCTGGAATATGTCTATCTCGGGAACATGCTGACGGACAAGGAGAACACATACTGCCCGGAATGCGGCGAACTGCTTATAGAAAGACGAGGATTCGGCGTAAGCAAATACCGCATAAAGAGGGGTAAATGTCCTGCATGCGGACACAAGATATCGGGGGTCGGCCTATGAGATTCAAAGCCGCTGCCGTAGACATTGACGGTACCATGACCGACGATGAACTGCTCCTGTATCCCGAGGCGATAAACGGTATACGAAAGCTGAAGGAACTCGGACTTGAGGTGATTGTCTGCTCCGGAAATGTCCTGCCAATCGCATATGCCATTTCGTTTTACACGGGTGCCAGAGGGCCGATAGTGGCTGAGAACGGTGGTGTTGTCTACCATGAGAAACAGATATGGGTTCTTTCCGAGCAGGAAAAGGCCCTTGAAGCCTTCTCATACCTGAGCGAGAGAATGCCCGTGAAAAGGCTGTTCACCGACCGGTGGCGTGAGAGCGAAGTGGGTTTCTATCAGGATGTGGATGTAGAGGATGTCAGGAAAGTCCTGAAAGGCCACGATGTGCTCGTTGAGAGCTCCGGTTTTGCCATACATATCATGCCCGACCACCTGACGAAGATGGACGGACTGCGCTTTCTATCGGAAAAGATTGGCATATCGACTGATGAAATAATCGCGATAGGGGATGGGGACAATGATGCTCGCATGATAGGGGGTTGCGGGTACGGGGTAGCTGTGGCAAATGCCTCGGAGAAAGCCAAGGAGAGCGCGGATTACATCACGAAAGAAAAGCACGGAAAAGGATTCATGGAAGCCGTGGAGCACATAGAAAAACTCGTGAAAAATTAAGGTGGGGGCACTGGGATTTGAACCCAGATCAGCGGGTATCCCCTGAGCATGTCAGGGTATTTACAGGTCATCGCTCCAGTTAATCATCATCGGGGCCTGGCCTAGGTCCCTCGGAGCATACCCGTTGGCAATCATTCCATGTAACTGGAGCCCGCCAGTCTGCCTGGTTAGCCTATGCCCCCGCGTAGCCGGGCTCCGTGAGAACTCAGCGGTTTCTCAGCCTCTGAGCCCTCTTTCTCTCTCTCATCTTCTTCTTACGCCATTTCCAGCGCATCTGGCCTCTTTTTTTCCATACTCTGGAGCTTCGTTTCATTTAAAGTCCTCTCTTTCGGTGTTTCTGGCGCTCTATTCCATCACCTTTTTTAACCTTTCGCTCAAAAGGCGGGAAAGCATTAAATCATAACCCGATTGCGCTCCCGTGGATTCCCTTGACGAACTGGCGGAGATGATACTCTCCGGGAAGATAAAGAACAAGGACGAGTTGAACCGCGAGAAAGTGAAGGTGGCCCGGAAATACCGACTTGACCAGATACCTTCCAACACCGAGATAATGCACAGGATACCGGAAGAAAGAAGAGAGGAGTTCAACCACATAATACGGATAAAACCAATGCGCTCTTTATCAGGTGTTGCTGTTGTCGCAATAATGACCTCTCCGTATGCGTGCCCGCACGGAAAGTGCATATACTGCCCCGGGGGGCCTGACAACGGAACTGCTCAGAGCTATACCGGCCACGAGCCTGCGGCCATGAGGGCGGAGCAGAACCATTTCGACCCATATCTTCAGACGACCAACAGAATAGCGCAGCTTGAGGAGATAGGCCACCCTACGGACAAGATAGACCTTATCATCATGGGCGGCACCTTCACCGCTAGGCCGTATGATTACCAGAGGGAATTCGTGAAAGGGGCCTTCGACGGTATGGACGGCATCATCTCAAAGAGTCTTGAAGAGGCGCAGGAACTCAACGAAAGGGCATCTCACAGGTGCATAGGTTTGACGGTTGAAACCCGCCCTGACTGGTTCATGGAGAATGAGATTGAGAACTCCCTGAGGCTGGGTGCTACACGGGTGGAGCTCGGAATACAGAGCACTTTTGATGATGTGCTGGAATTCGTGAAAAGAGGGCATACAGTGGCAGACAGCATACGCTCGACGAGGCTTACGAAGGACGCGGGTATGAAGATCGTATATCATATGATGCCCGGTCTTCCCGGCTCCTCGATACAAAAGGATATGAAATCCTTCAGGCGCATATTCACGGACCCAGACTTCATGCCTGACATGCTGAAGATATATCCGACCCTTGTGGTGAAAGGCACGGAACTCTATGATATGTGGAAAAAAGGGGAATACGAGCCGCTGGACACGGATGCCGCCACCGAACTCCTGATAAGGGTCAAGGAGATAGTTCCTCCGTGGGTCAGGATACAGCGCATACAGAGAGACATACCGACACAATATATCGAGGCGGGGGTGAAACGCAGCGACCTGCGAGGCTATATACAGGCGCGCATGAAGGAACAGGGGAAGAAATGCAGTTGCATACGGTGCAGGGAAATAGGGCACACGAACTCGAAAATAGGACCGAAAGATGTCTCTCTCGTGAGAGGGGACTACGAGGCTTCTCATGGAAAGGAGGTCTTTCTATCGTACGAGGGCCCGAATGCGGAACTCATCGGATTTGTAAGGCTAAGGAAAATCCCGGAAGATTCATGGAAGCCCGAGACGGGGGAATACGGCGCTATAATCCGTGAACTCAAGGTTTTCGGCTCGCAGGTTCCGATAGGTGATGAACCGAAGGGGAGATGGCAGCACCAGGGATATGGAAGGAAACTTGTGGACGAGGCCGAAATCATCGCAAAAGAGGGATGGGGCACGGATGGAATACTTGTTATGAGCGGCGTGGGTGTCCGTGAGTATTACAAAAAACTCGGATATGAAAGGGTTTCAACATATATGGGAAAGAGGTTCTGAAGGGTTTCAGTGCTCGTGCTTTCCCTCGACGAGGATATCCTGAGTGACCTGAAGCTCTCCCTTCTTGAAGCGCTCCACGGCATCCTTTACAGTACCTTTTGTGTTGCCGATTATCTTTATGCCCGCCGAGTTCAGGGCCTCGTAGGCGTTGGGTCCGACACCGCCTCCGGTTATCACGAATTCTATGCCTTTTGATGCGAGTGTCATACCGGCCTTCACACCCGCACCTCCACCGCTGACCTCGTTGGGTACGGCCTCAAAACTTCCGCTCTCCACATCGTATATGATGAAATACGGTGCCCTTCCGAATCTCTCGCTTATCTGTGAGTCCATATCCGTCCCCGTTGATGCGATTCCTATTTTCATTTTGATTCCTCCTTTTTCTTATCTTCCTTGTCCTTCTTTTTCTTCGGCTTCTTCTCCTCAAATCCCTTTTCGAGAGCGAGGCCTCCGTATATCAGATGCTCCACCGTCTCGCCCACATAGGTCCACCCCTGATAGAAGTTCATATCATCGGACATGTAGAGGTCGGCCATTATCTGGAGCCTTACGAGAGCCAGCCTCAGTTCCTTGCTTTTCTTAAGGGCCACCACCTCATTCAATCTCAGAGGGAGCTGCCTTGAATCACTGACTATGTCGGCGAGAAGTTTCTGCCATTTATTCAGTTTTTTCGGTCTATCTCCGCCGGTTATCGCGGTTATCACTCTCGGATCGTATTTTTCTCCGTCTATGTCTATCATGCGGGCCATCTTATCAAGCTCCCATTTTAGAGCGCTTAATAAAGATTGCGGGACTTATCGTGAACGGCAGTCCCGGAGCATCCTTGCAAGGTCCTCCAGATTGGGATTTTTCGCGGATATGCCGTTATCCTCCATGACCTTCTTCAGACGCAGGGGGTATGGAACCTCAAGGCCTGCCCTTTTCATCAATTTCTCATCGGAAAGTATCTCAGCACTCCTTCCGTCAGCAAGTATTGTACCCCTAAGGACTATCGTTCTGTCCGCCAGACGAAGGGCGGTGTCCATATCATGGGTGGATATTACGAATGTCCTCCCCTTACGCTTCATGCGCTCGATTATCAACAGAAGTTCTTCCCTGCTTGCAGGGTCAAGGTCGGAAGTCGGCTCATCCATTATCAGGAGTTCCGGCTCATATACAAGGGCCGTGGCGATGGACGCCTTCCTTTTCTCGCCCCCGCTCAGCTCATAAGGGTGTCGTTCGGCGAGTTCCGAAATTCCCAGTTCTTCCATCACATTCTTCGCCGCTTCTTTTGCCTTCTCTTCCTTCCAGCCGAAGTTCACCGGACCGAAGATTATATCGTCGTTCACGGTCGCTGAGAACAGCTGCACATCCGGGTCCTGAAAGACCATGCCTATCCTTTCCCTTATGTCTCGAAGTTTGCCCGAACGCTCCACAGATTTCTTGGTTATCTCCTTTCCGAATAGCCGGATACTTCCGGATGAGGGGGATATCAGTGCGGACATTAGCATGAGAAGGGTGCTCTTTCCACCTCCGTTGCTGCCCACTATGGCGACGCTCTCTCCCCGTTTTATGCTTAGAGATACGCCTTTCAATGCCTGCGTGCCCGTGGGGTATCTGTATGTTACATCCGTCATCCGAACGATGTGCGCATCCTCTTTCATCGGAACACTCCCGTTTCATTGGAGATTACCACAAGGCATACCATAAAGACCATGATTATGAAAAATACGCTGACCATACCGGGGGATGGGGGTCTTTCATATTTCATCTCTCCCCCGAAACCTCTCGCCTTCATTGCCATATACACTCTTTCATTCGTTTCATAGGACCTTATGAAAAGAGCGCCTATCAGAGGGGCATACATCTTCCAGTTGCGTATTGCGGACTGCTTTACGCCGCTCCTGCCTTTCCTCGACAGTATCATCGCCTGCATTATGCTGAAAAGATAGAAGATGTATCTGTATGTCAGCGTCATAATCATTATGAAAACAGTGGGTACTCCCACATATCGCAGGGAGCGCATAAGCGACTCCCATCTGGTGGTCAGGGTCAAAAGAACTGCCAAAGATATCGTCGTGGCCACTCGGAGTACAAGGGTGGTCGCCGCCATGACCCCTTCCTTTGTTATATTGATATTAATCCCATACATGGCCCACGAAAAGATTGTCTCCCCGGGGGTGACCGCCTCGAATATCGCAGGTATGGCTATGAAAAAAGTGAAAAGAGGTACGAAGAGCCAGACACGCATCAGATAATATGATATGGATATCCCCGATGCTGCGGCGAGAAACAGAGAGAAGCCGAGGAGAAAGAGAAAGACCCGGAGAGAGCCCGTCCATACCGCCAGAAATATGAGGGCGAGTATGCACATCAACTTCACTCTCGGGTCGAGAATCTGGAGAAGACCTCTCTGCGATGCATATCTTTCGGAGTAGAGCGCATCGGTGATGTAATTAGCTATTCCTTTGAGTGTCTTCTCCAGAAATCCCATCATTTCTCACCATCGTTCCCGGAGCTCTCTTCCTTACGCCAGAGTTCCACTGCCTTTCCCACACCGAGTGTTATGAAGATACACATGGAAACTCCTATTATTGCAGAGAGCCAGTAGCCGATGGATGCCATGAGCGGGCTGTCCCATCCTTCGACATTATAGTCCGGAAGAGGTGCGCCTCCGTATTGCTGTGGTTCCCATGTCTCGTTATCTCCGACCTGCACCTCCCCCCATTCGCCCCATGCATCGCCGTAATTCCATGTGGCCAGTATTCCTATGGGCGCCATTATGATGAGAGCTGTCATCACGATCCATGCCTTACTCATTCTCTTTCCCAATCAATCACCTCCGGATACCCATTTCTCCACATTGAGTATATCCGAATACCTGTCTTCCTGAGATTTGAGATATCCGACGACAAAGCCGGTTACCGCCGCCTCAACGGGCCCCGCTACGAGAAGATGAGCGAAGAGCATGGCAGGTATGGCCATATCTAGCCCGTACGGGCAGTATCCCGGAGATATGTATGGCTGTATGCCGAATTCCACTGCGGCTGCCAGAGCTGCAACGTTTATGCCGATATATCCCCCTATGCCCGCAGCTATCGCCCTGTTCCTGGCAGTATCCTTCTTCATGAGCTTCATTATCCCGCTGTATGTGTAGTATCCTACAAAAGGCAGTATGACAGCCATGTTGAGGCAGTTCGCACCCAGAGCCAGTATTCCTCCGTCTCCGAAGAAGAAGGCCTGTATCACAAGGGCTATCGTAACACCGATGACCGCCGCCCATGGACCGAGCAATATCGCTATCAGGGTTGCACCGACCATGTGAGCTGTCGTTCCATCCGGAACCGGCCAATTGAACATCATCACAAGGAAGGAGAATGCCGATAGCATGGAAAGCAGAGATATCGACCTATCTCCCATCTTTTCCCTTGCGATTTTAGCTGCGTACCACCATATGGGCACCATCACTGCCAGAAGGGTGATGGTCGTCAGAGGTCCGAGATATCCGTCGGGTATGTGCATCTTATCACTCCGTATTACTTTTTACGATTTTGTGCCACCATATGTCCTGAATATTTTAAGATTTTCCCGAACTCGTTGCACGGTATTCGTTTTTCGTCTTTTTATCCTTAATTTCATATGGCTTTTATCGGCAAAGTTTAAATCCTGTATCCTATCGGGAACCGGTGTTTCGATGTACAGACAGGCCACCTATGATGAACCGGTGATGGACAGGATTTCCGAAGGAAAGGACAGTGGCTATTTTCCGGATGTCGAGGTCGATGTTCCCGATACCTTGGTACGAAAGGAACTGAACATCCCACAGGTGCCGGAGAACAGGGTGGTGAGGCATTTTGTCAGACTTTCACAGATGAACTACGGAGTGGATTCGGGCTTTTACCCTCTCGGCTCATGCACCATGAAGTATAATCCGAAATATTCCGAAGATATATCCGCATGGGAAAAGGCCTCCGATATGCACCCGTATCAGGATGAACGGACTGTTCAGGGCGCTCTTCAGGTGATGTATGAACTCCAGCAGTACCTTGCGAAGATAGGCGGGATGGATGCCGTAACACTTCAGCCTGCGGCGGGGGCACACGGCGAGTTCACCGGGCTGCGCATAATAAAGGCCTACCACGAACTTCATGGGAATGAACGGGATGAGGTAATAGTACCTGACAGCGCTCACGGAACGAACCCGGCGAGCGCTGCCATGAACGGATTTAAGGTTATCGAAATAGAATCCGAGAACGGAATGGTGGATCTGGAAGCCCTTCAGGCGGCATTGTCGGAAAGGACGGCCGCCTTCATGCTGACAAATCCCAACACACTGGGAATATTCGAGGAAGAGGTTGTGAAGATAGCAAAAATGGTCCATGATGTCGGCGCTCTCCTTTACTACGACGGTGCCAACCTGAATGCCATAATGGGAAAGACCAGTCCGGGAAAGATGGGCTTCGATGTGATGCACTTCAACCTTCACAAGACATTCTCAACCCCACACGGCGGTGGAGGACCGGGTTCGGGCCCGGTAGGTGTGACATCCGAGCTCAGGGATTTCCTGCCCGTGCCTGTTGCCGATTTCGATGGGGAACGCTATTTCTTGAACTATGACATACCGCATAGCATAGGGAATGTTCGTGCGTACTATGGAAATTTCGCAGTGTTTTTGAGGGCGTGGCTCTATATCCGCAGGCTGGGTGGGAAAGGCCTGACCGAATCGAGCGAAATGGCCGTCCTGAATGCCAATTACATGAGATCCGTTCTTGAAAAGCACCTTGAAATGCCCCATAAACAGCTCAGAAAGCATGAGTTCGTTCTTTCCGGGGAGGAGCTAAAGAATAAAGGTGTCAGGACACTGGATATTGCCAAAAGGCTTCTGGACTACGGTTTCCATGCACCGACGATATATTTTCCTCTCCTAGTACATGAGGCCATAATGATAGAACCCACCGAGAGTGAGAGAAAGGAGGAGATGGATTCATTCACAGATGCCTTCCTGAAGATACTGGATGAGGTCGACAGAGAGCCCGAGCTGGTGAAGAGCGCTCCGCACAACGGGGCCGTACGGCGTGTCGACGATGTCCTTGCGGTGAAGCGACCGGTCCTTTCATGGAAAGACATCGAATAAGAGATACTATTTTATGCTCCGATACAATGTTCCCGCATGAAGAAGACGCCGGCCGATGTTCTCGGGAGCACATTCTATCTCGCCAGGATACGCTCACTTGAGATAAGGTCATACAGCATACAGATTGCGGTGATGGTAGGTTTGGGCTTCTTTCTCTCGCTTATGCAGGGAGCGAGCTTCAAACCCTTCTATTTTCCACTGGAGTATTTCATGTATGTGGCATATATCATGCTGTTCGCCATCTTCTTCGAGGCTTTCTTCTTCACCATTCTTGAGATAAGAAGTCAGGATAGCGGTGCCGCATCCTATTTTACGGCAAAAAAAGCTGCCAAGAACTCCTTGAAGATCATGGTCATAGCGATAATATTTCTGGTACTTGCGGCAAATCCCATTTCGGAGAAAACCATCGAGAATGTGAGCTCATATACGAAGACATATACCCTGGAAGATGGCAACATAACATTCGATATGAATTCGGTGGACCGCTTCGGCCTCATATACAATTATATCACCATAAAAGGTGGGTCATACACGGGCAACTATGACTGTTATCTCATGTATGCCGACTATTATCATGAAGGGATGTCGGACCCCGCTTCGAGATCGAGGTTGAGATTCACGGACAAGAATGCTACGGAGCCCCTTAAAATAATCCCTCCCGATATCACATTCGAGGAATACGTCGTTATCATACATGCACCTAGAAACAGCACCGGAACGATGATCGTTACATTCCATAATGATGTGAAGGACGCCTTTGTCCTGTATACTGGCATATTCGTGATATCGGCGGCTATCTTGCATGCGTGGTGGTTCGTATATCTTCAGAGATATATAAAGAAATACGGGACCGAACTGGTCTCGGTTTAATCGTTCTTCTTTCTTTTCATTATCCTCTCCTGTTCATAGTAGAGGGCGGCCATTGCCCTTGCAGCTCTTGTGGTCGAGGGATACACCGGTATTTTCTCCTCTTTAAGATCGCTGACCACCGTGGCCATCTCTTCACCGCCTATCCAGCATCCGAGTATCGGTTTGCCGTATCCGGTATGCTCACGTACCAGCTTTTCCAGAGCCCCTGCGTATTCTTTCGGACGAGCATATCCTGCGTGCACACATACGACTATTATTCCGTCGATGTTTTCATCTTCAAGAAGTATCTTGCTCGCGGATTCGTAAAGATAGAATCCTGCATCTCCTATGACATCCACGGGATTCCGGGGGGTGCTTATCGGAGGAAGTATCTCTGCGAGGCGCTCCTTCGTCCTGTCGGTTATCTCGGCCACTTCCAGACCTTCCATCTCAAGGGCATCGGATATCATTATGCCCGCACCTCCTCCATTGGTGACGATGCCTATCCTCTTTCCCTTCAACGGGGGCTGCCTTGAAAGAACAGTGGCGATATCAAAGAGTTCCGGGGTGTCCTTTGCCCTGTGTATCTTCAACTGCCTGAACACGGAATCATATATCTTGTCCGAGCCGCTGAGGGACCCGGTGTGTGTGGCCGCCGCTGCCGCACCAGCCTTTGTCCTTCCCGATTTTATGGCAACGATGGGTTTTTCACATTTGTTTACGGCATCAATGAATCTGCCTCCGTTCTTTATTCCTTCGATATACATGGCGATAACACGGGTGTGCGGGTCCTTGTTGAGGAAAGATATTATCTCCGCATCACTTACATCTATCTTGTTTCCAACGCTTATGATCTTGGAAAGGCCTATCTTCTCACGATTGGCGTGATGTATCATACCTATGCAGAGCGCTCCGCTCTGACTGGCAAGAGCTATGTTTCCGGGGTCCGGCATTCCGAACACGAAAGAGGCATCCAGTTCGTCTATGGGATTTTTGTAACCCATGGTATTCGGACCTATGACCCTTATGCCCGTTTCCTTTACTATTTGGCAGAGTTCATCCTCAAGTTTCTTTCCTTCCCCCCCAATCTCTCCGAATCCTGCGGATACGATTATAACCCCGGCAAGGCCTTTTTCAGCGCATTGTCTCACTATGCCGGGGACCGTCTTGGCAGGAGTCGTGATTATGCCGAGATCTATCCTATCGGGAATGTCGAGAACAGTGGGATAGCATTTTACCCCCATTATCTCCTTTTCCTTCGGATTTACCGCATAGATCTTTCCCGGATAGCCGGTGACGAGCACATTCAAAAGCGTTGCATGCCCTATTTTCGTGGGTTTCTTGGAGGCACCTATGACCACTATGCTTCTGGGAGAGAACATCTTTTCAAGCCTTGAATATTCCGATGAGTCCATGAGGATGAATGGCTCATGGTAATAATACTTACTCATATTCCGTCTTCCCTATTCTGATTCTGTGTTCGCGAATTGAAAATCAGAGTGAGAAATGAAGGAGATACCCTTTAAAAGAAAAAGAGCGAAGATATACTCATGAATATGTCGGGGAGAAGAGAAATACCTGAAAGAACATCTCAAACGATTCCGGATATGCGAGAGATCTTCACTTCGGGAAGAGATGATGAAAGCACATATCTGGAGCATATTATCGGGAAACATCGTCTTCCCACCGTAAAGGTTTGTCCGGAATGCGGCAATGAGTTCGAAGAGTTCGGAAAGGTCTGCCCCTCCTGCGGATGTAAACTTGAGAGCGTGGAAGACCCTCTGAAGACCGTTCTATTTCCGGGAATAAGCGATTTCTTTCTAGATGTGGACGGGGGGAAGGTCTTTATGACGGATGAGCATGGTAAAAAGGTTGCGAAACTGCGCATAGCTGGGGGTGAAAAATGAGCCGAGCGAAAAGCCCTATAAATTACATAATCAACGCCTGCATGGGTGATGATCCCTCGGAAGAGGATATCCGTCTGGCCAAAGAGATAATCCACTCCGATGATGATGACCTCTGGGAGCTTGTGAGCGCCGCATCTCTTCCCGTAGAAGATATAGACAGTATCGAATTACAGGAAATTCTCGGAGAGAACGGTATCAGCGATGTTGTGATATGCAGGAACTGCGGGTCCTTAATGGATATAAACGTTGAAAGATGCCCCGTATGCAAAAAGAAAAACATAGACAAGAACGACCCGTGGAGTCTGTACAGGTCGGTTTCGCATGAAAGGTCGGGAAAGGACCTTATTTTTATGAATTCGAATTACGAAGATGGAAAGCACATCTTTCTAGAAAGAATAATATCTCCTCTGTATGTGAGATACAGGGTGATAGAGATACAGATGATAGAAAAGATGCGCTCTCCGGTGGTTAGGATATACGAAGACAGAGGAATGAAAGGAGGTGTTTGAATGAACATGGAAGAAATAAAGGATGTACTGGCGGACGAAGATGTCCAGAAGATTTTGAAAGCAGCGTATCGAGTGCCGAAGAACCCGGTGGAAATAAGTGAAACATACGGTATCCCGATAGCAAAGACCTATAGAAAGATAAAAGTGCTGGAAGATGTGGGTCTGCTGAAGAAGGCATATGTGAAGAAAGACTGGAAGGGCAAACGGAGCGTATATTATAAAACGTCATGGGACGACGTCTATGTCACCTATAACGGTGGCTCCCTGAAAATACGCTTCGAGACCCTGATGGACATGAGCTCGGCACTCCGGCAGAGAATACTCACGCCCTGAATGCTCCTAGATCGATTTCCAGAGCACTGACCGGGTGCTCAATCTCAAATGCGGAGAGGACAGGGGGAGCTATCTCTCCGAAGAAACCGATTTCCCTTTTATCCATTAATATCGAAGCGCACCTTCCTGCGATAAAAGAGGGGTGTTCCTTTTCCTCCACGGTGAATTTGGCGGATATGTCGGCCATCACTCTCTGAACGAGGGATTTCACTGCCGTGAACGATGCCCGATCATCTTCCAGAACAGCGGCCATATGATATCTGTTCTTTCCGTCTCCGTCCACAACGATCCCGGTTTCAAACAGCCTCTGCGGAAGGTCCCTGTGCCGGTTCTCGTTCAGTATGGCCATCATGGAAGGCAGTAACCATTTTCTCATGGATGTGTGGAACTCGGTCACCGGATTCTCTATCTCCACGGTATCCTCCGGCTCCAAGCCCATCTTTACGAACTGCTCCTTTTCGTTCGTCAATGTAAGTGTCATTATCTCGTTGAATCCCAGACCTATGAGGCTCTCTTTCAGTGCTCTTTTCAATCCCGATATCGGCAGTGTCCTGCCGAACATCACACTCTTCGGAAGGCTGTCTCCCATGCTGTCATATCCGTATGATATGGCTATTTCCTCAACAAGGTCCACCTGATGCAGAAGGTCGTATCGATATGAGGGGACCCTGACATCTATCATCTCTCCCTTTTCAGCGCCAAATCTGGCTTTTTCAAGCATATCGACCATCGTGTCGGCGTCCATGTCAGTTCCCAGCATGGACCTCACATAACTCGGGTCGAGTTTCATCGCGGAACCCGACATGTCCGGCATTACCAAGGTTTCATCGGGATATCGTATCTCAACCCGGTGTATCTTTCCGCCCCGGTCCGCGAACATGGCGACTATTATAGCGACGACCTGAGAAACGACCGCCATATCTGTTCCTGTGACATCCAAAAACACTTCTTTCGTCTCCGGAGTTACGAGGGTGAGGTTTCCGTTGATTATCGGTGGGAAGGACAGAACATTGCCGTCCGTATCCATAAGTATGGGATACCTTTCCTTACCGTCGAGTACCCACGCATATTCCCTTCCTTTATCGTGTCTTTCCAGAATTTCGGCGAGATCGAGCTCTTCATCCATTCCGAGCGGTTCGAAACGCACTTCGTCCGGCCTCACTGCTTTGTAGATTATACTTCTGCCGATCCTTGACGAATCGTGTATGCCTATGGCGATCTTCTTTCTCTTTCTGCCCACCGTTGTATGGAGCTTTTCCTGTACGGCCATTATCGACTTTATGAGGAAATCGTCCAGTTCGAGTCCCGATATGTATGCCGAGCCGATATATGGTCTTACGGCTCTGACACTTTCATCCACACTGAGAGTGAAATCACTGTTTTCTACCGTGTATTCCACAAATCCCTTCTCAATTCCGAGAAAACCGCGCAGATGCCTCGCTATGCCTTCCACGGAGAACATATCCGAGCGGTTGGCCTCGACCTCGACCTCCATCTGGTCTCCATCGATTGATTCCACCTGAACGCCCATCATGGGCAGTTTGGACAGGTCTTTTTCACGGGCTCCTGACAGAGAAAGCAGGTCTTTTTTGCTCATTTTTATGGTGGGCATCGCCCCGGCAGTAACTTATGTAATAAAAAACCTGCTTTTTGACTGAAAATATAAAAATAAAGGGTTTATGAGCTTACTTCTTCTTCATTATCTTCATCCATCCGCTGCTCTCGTATATGGCAAGATCGCGCTCTTTGAGAAGGGTCTCGAATTCCTCCCAGCTTATCTCTTCAAGGCGAGGATTGTTCCCGCGAGTGAACTGTATCCCATCTGTCCCCTTCACTTTCGCAGGTTTCAGTCCCTTCTGCTCGCATATCTTGCGTGCATCCTGTATCCCAATCTCCTTCATTACCATATAAGGCCTCCGTATCCAGACGGATATAGGTGTCGGATTATTTATATTTTTCTATTGTCGGACACATAAACGCCTATCTTCGTTTCACACCGCTCACATCTATGCTCTTCAAACGCTCTCCGACATGTTCAAAGGCGTATATCTCCCATGCCAGTACCGCAACGGCCGCAACAACAGGGGAAAGAGCGATGAAAAGGAGGACCATATGCTTATCGAAATAATAGAACGGGGCGAATTCCATAAGGAACAGGGCGAATATCTCGAAGATGTATCCTATAGCCATAATTGTCAGGAAATCATTGACATAGAGCTTGATATATAGCCTTTTATCCCTGTCCATCGAAAATGAAATGGAAAGACACTATTTAATGGTTTTCCCCGTGTCCTGTGAACGGCGTACCTTCTAGCCCGATCAAGAGGTTTGCACAACTCACTTTCCATCGATATGTTCCATATCCGAGACGGAATTATCCGTTGTATCTCCATAGCGGTAAGGGAGACACAGCACTATAAATCCCACAAAGAGAGGGAAAGAGAGAACGAAAAAGCTTTCTTTCCACTGATTGGGCGGATAAAAAGGAAAAAGGCCGCTTATGAAAAGAAGAAAAAACCATGCCGCATAGGCCACTGACACAAGTTCAAAATATTCTTTCAGATGTGCCTTGATATCCGCGTTTCTCTCGAGACTCATCGAAAATAAAATGGAAAAGGAGTATTTATGCTTTTCCTGTCTATCCCATTATCTCGGAGAGCGCATCCTTCCATGCCTCATATGCCTTTTCCATCTCGACCTCGAGAAGCAGATGTTCATAATCGGATATCCCTATATGCTTTCCTCCGACACGCCCCAGCCTGAACGAGTCCGGAACCGTGTCCTCGAATTCCGCCTCTTTTCCGGCAGGGACCTCCACGAGCCATCTGGACGGAGACTCCGAAAAGAGCCTCATATCCGCCCTGAACTCGCCGAGAGCGCCTATGTCTATATCCGCCCCGACATCCCCTCCGAAACACATCTCGGAGAGCGCGACCGCTATACCGCCTTCGCTTATGTCGTGAGCCGACAGCGCCATATCTTTCTCCATTGCTTTCAGCAGACCTTCGCTTCTGGATAACAGGGCTTTCGGGTCAACCTTCGGGACCTTTCCGGAAGTTCCTCCCGAAATCTCGTAATATGTGCTCCCGCCCATATCATCGCCTGTGCTTCCAACGAGGTAAATGCTGCTGCCTTCTTTCTTGAAGAAAGAGCCGACGGCTTTACGGATGTCATTCATGAGGCCCGCACCCATGACGGTGGGCGTAGGTGCTATCGCTCCGGCAGGGCTCTCATTATAGAAACTGACATTTCCCGATGCATAGGGTATTCCGAGCTCCTTTCCCGCATCTCCCAGAGCCTTGACCGATTCCCTGAATTCCCAGAACTTATCCGGCTCTTCGGGATTTCCGAAGTTAAGGCAGTCCGAAAGTGAATGAGGGGTGGCACCCACTGCGATGAGGGAACGATATGCTTCATCAACGGCGTTCCATGCACCCCAATACGGGTCTATCTCCGATACTTTCGGTGCGACTCCGGTGGAAAGGGCCAGACCCTTCCATGAGTCCACAACGGGTTTCAGGAGCGCCGCATCACCATGCGTCTCATGTCCTGTCTTCCCCTGCATCGGGGTGAGAATCGTGGATGCCCTTACCTGATGGTCGTACTGCCTTATCACCCATGCCTTGGATGCGATGTTGGGATGAGCGAGCAGTTTTAAAAGCATCTCCTCATAATCCGGCTCGTCCGGTATCTTTTCCTTGATCTTTCTTTTCGGAACCCTGTATTTCCGTTTGTAAACCGGTCCTGCGGTGTAGAAGTTCAGGTCAAGGTCTATGACGGTATCCCCATTGTGCCTGACAACTATGTTGTGGCCTTCCACCGCCCTGCCTATCGGTGTTGCAAGAACATCCCATTTATCGAAAATATGCATAACGGCATCGAGATTCTCGGGTTTGACCGCAAGCATCATCCTTTCCTGAGATTCGGATATCCATATCTCCCACGGTTCCATGTCCTCTTCTTTAAGCGGGACCTTTTCAAGATCTATCTCCGCACCGAGTCCGGCATCAAGTGCCATTTCCCCGGCACAACTGGAGAGCCCTCCTCCACCCAAGTCCTTCATTCCTTCAACGAGACCTTTTTCATTGGCCTCGAAACAGGCATGGAAAAGCGGTTCTTCGGTTATCGGGTCTCCTAGCTGAACAGCACCTCTGGATTCTTCTTCCGAGCTCTCTTCCAGTGTGAGCGATGCAAAGGTCACTCCGTGTATGCCGTCCCTTCCGGTCCTACCTCCGGCCAGAACAAAGATGTCCCCTGCCCGCTTAACCCTGCTGTGAAGTATCCTGTCCTTCCTGACTATTCCCGCACAACCGACATTGACAAGCGGGTTTCCTGTGTATCCCTCATGGAATTGGGTTATTCCCCCAACGGTCGGTATGCCCATGCGGTTCCCGTAATCCCTTATACCCGCAACAACTCCGCCGAATATATACCTCGGATGTTTCACGCCTTTTGGCACATCTTCGTATCTTTTGTCCGGAGGGCCGAAGAATATCGGGTCTATCAGTGCTATGGGCTGCGCTCCCATACAGGCTATGTCCCGGAGTATGCCGCCCACACCTGTTGCGGCACCGCCATACGGCTCTATTGCGGATGGATGGTTGTGCGACTCTATGGCTACCGCATAGGCGTGCTCCTCATCGAACTCCATCAGTCCGGCATCCTCGTTCGCTATGAACTGGTCGTTCTTCAGTGAGAAGATGAACTCTTTCAGAAGGGCTTTCGATGATTTATAGCAGGAATGCTCCGACCATGCCTGCCCTATCGCCTGAAGCTCGGCATCGGTAGGATTCCTTTTCAGGTCTTTGAAATGCTCGCGCACCCTCTTCATCTCATCGACGGAGAGTGCGAGCCCCATGCTGTCGCTTATCTCTTTCAATTCCTCATCGGATGCTCCTTCAAGGATGACCTCGTAGATGCTTCCCTTTTTCAGGTACCGCTCCATCTCACTCCCTCTTTACATTCACCGTGTATCTGTGTATCACCGGGTTTGCGAGGAGCTTTCTGCACATCTCCTCCACCTCTTCCACGGCCTTCTTCTCGTCTTTTTCATCCACTTCTATCTCGAAGACCTTGAGACTGTGTACCTTTTTGACATCGAATCCGAGCATTTCGAGGGCCTTGCGCGTGTTCTCTCCTTCTGGGTCCGCAACGCCTTTTTTGAGCTCTATTCTGACCTCTAAGACAGACATGTTCCGCCCTAAAGCCAACAGGCTTTTAAGTATGTCGGACAATCATCCCTTCAGTTCTATACTTGCTATGTCAGAATAAACGGGACCGTTCGGTGTCAGTACGCTTTTCTTCAGTTTCACTTCGCTGACCCGGACAGTTCCGAAATAGGCATCCCGATATCTCTCGATTATGGGCCTTATGCCCCTGATTTTCCTGTCCTTCACCCTTGCAAGGGTGAGATGCGGTGAGAATTCCCTTCTATCCCTTCCCATGCCGGACGCGTCACATATATCCTCAACCTTTTTCCGTATGGCGGAGAGTTCGCCGCCCTCCTCAATTCCGGCCCATATCACCTTCGGGTTCTTGACACTGGGAAAAGCGCCTGCCGACGATACTCCGAAAGAAAAAATGGATTCCGATTCAAGGGCTCTCAGGGAATTCGAGAGCTCTTTCGCCTTATCCTCGCTTATGTCCCCCAGAAAACGGAGCGTTATATGCATATTCTCCGGCTCAACGGTTTTCAGATGTGTCGGGCTTTGTTTCAATTCGTCCATAAAGTCCGTAATTCCTGAAAAAGCATCGACTTCCACAGCTATGAATGCCCTTATCATCATATTCCACCGGTCAAGTAGAGCGCAATGAGTGAGCCTAAAAATATTCCCATGCCGACTGCGGCAACATAGGCCATACGGTCTATCTTCTTTTTGACCTCTTCTTCGTCCATTCCAGCCCTGTTCCCATTCGGACCGCCGTTTATAAGACCCTTTCTGTTCTGCATACCTTTTTTGAGAGCACTCGCCATTTTACCCGAGTTTTCATCTGCTTCCTATATTTATACTCTTTGGCACAGAAGTCTAACGGTTTATGGAATTTTTCAAAATATGGTTGAAAAATAAGAAAATTTTTCAGAGACCGTACTCTGCCGTCTCCCTCAGTTCCTCTTCTATGCGCATCAACTGGTTGTACTTCTCCACTCTATCGACACGGCAGGGAGCGCCCGACTTTATCTGGCCCGTGTTCATGGCAACAGCGAAATCCGCTATGAAGTCGTCGGCGGTCTCTCCCGAGCGGTGCGATACAAGGGTCTTCCATCCGGCATGATGAGCCATGTTCACAGCCTCTATCGTTTCGGTGACCGTGCCTATCTGATTCAGCTTTATCAGCGCCGCAGTTGCCGCCTTGCGCTCTATACCTTCCTTTATCAGCTTCGGATTCGTAACGAAGATATCATCGCCGACGATCTGCACCCTATCCCCGAGCTTTGAGGTTATCTCAACGAAGGCATCCCAGTCATCCTCCGCAAACGGATCCTCCATGAGTATTATCGGGTATTTCGAGGCGAGTTCCTCATATATGTCCAGAAGTTCGCCCGCACTCATCTCCTTTCCCTGAACGATGTACTTTCCATCCCTGAAGAAACCGCTTGCCGCAGAATCTATGGCTATCTTGACCTCATCCGAATATCCCATCTCATCCATCGCCTGCGTTATGGCCTCGAATGGTTCCTCTATCTCCTTCATCGGAGGGGCGAAACCTCCTTCGTCCCCGACATTGGTGGCTGTTTTTCCGTACTTCTTGTTTAGGACCGATTTCAGTTGATGATATGTTTCCGAGCCCATGCGTACGGCTTCCCTGACATTCTCGGCACCTATCGGTGCTATCATGTGCTCCTGAATGGAAAGCTCGTTGCCCGCATGTGCCCCTCCGTTTATGACATTCATGAACGGCACCGGAAGGACATGGGCGTTCGTTCCTCCCAGATACCGGTAGAGCGGCATCTCAAGGAGGTATGATGCGAGACGCGCCGCTGCGAGAGAGACAGCGAGCGTGGCATTTGCGCCCAGTTTTGACTTGTTTTGCGTTCCGTCAAGGCCGATGAGCATGAGGTCTATCTTCCTCTGCTGCATGACATCCATCCCTATGAGTCGGGGTGCGATATGCCGTTCTATGTTCTCTATGGCCTTCTTCACACCTTTTCCGTGGAATCTCTCATCTCCGTCCCGGAGCTCCACCGCCTCCCTCTTTCCTGTGGAAGCACCGGAAGGAACGGATGCACGACCCATATACTCTCCCGCAAAAAGCTCCACTTCTATCGTCGGATTGCCCCTTGAATCGAGGATTTCCCTCGCCTGAACCTCTGTGATTTCGAACATAGGGGAGAATGGCATGAGGTATTTATTGGTGTTCCCGAGGGTTATCTTTATATGCTATAAAAGAATAGGGGGCAGGTAACATGGCACGAGTCAAGCTCATCACGGACCCGACGGAAATCGTCTATGCGCTCCACTGTCTGGACACGGAAACGAAGAGAAAGCTTTTTCTGGACCTGATGGAATCGTGGAAGACCGTGGACGAGGTAAAAGAGACATATGGGGAGGAGGGCATCGATGCTCTCAAGCTTTTTGAGAAGATGCACCTTCTTGAAAGCCAGTGGAGGCCAGTGCCCGGAAAGGTAGAGCCGACAAAGGCCTACCACATACTCTACGACGGTTTTCACATAGACCTGACCTCCTCGATAATGGATATGATAGATGTACTTACGGCCACGATAATGCCCGAAAAGGAGTACAAGAAGATAGACGACAAGATGGTGGAACTCGTAGGTGAGAAGGGCATATACCTCGGAGACCTGATAGAGGCTCTGGGGCTGTCTCCGACCATGGTAAAGGCACTTGTCCGGCGCTCTTCACGCGTTATGTACAGGGGGCAGACCGTCGACCCGGTCAGGATAGAATGATAGCGGTTCTCAGATGGGGGCACAGGATACCGCGGGACTCCAGAATAAGCACCCATGTCGTTCTCACGGCCCGTGCCTTCGGCGCGGATATCGTTTATGTCGATACCGAAGACAAAGTACTTGAGGAAACCGTGAATTCGGTGACGGAGCGCTTCGGCGGTCCTTTTGAGATAGAAACGGGAGTGAACTGGAAGAAGATAGTACGGGAATGGAAGGGAACGAAGGTACACCTCACGATGTATGGAAAGCATATAGAGGATGCACTCCCTGAGATACCGAAGGACGATGTCCTCATAATCGTTGGTGCCGAGAAGGTTCCGAGGGATTTCTACGAGATGGCGGATTTCAATGTGGCGGTGGGAAACCAGCCGCATTCCGAGGTTGCGGCCCTTGCGGTGTTCCTTGACCGCCTGCTGGAAGGAACGGGCCTGAAAAGAGAGTATGAAAATGCCGAGGTCGAGATTGTCCCGAACCCGAGAGGGAAAACGGTGAAGGAGAATGTATCCGGACGAAAATGAGTGCCTTGAACTCCTGAAAAGGGCGGGATGCGGGAAAAATGTCATCGCGCATGTCAAAGAGGTCGCCGAACTTGCGGTGAAGATGGCGGAGCGCTGCGCTGCGAATCTTGAACTGGTGCGTGCCGGAGCCCTTTTGCATGACATCGGAAGGGGAAAGACGCACGGAATTGAGCATGCCGTGGTGGGTGCTGAACTGCTCAGAGAATGGGGTTATCCCGAAGAAGTGGCTCTCATCGTTGAGAGGCATATAGGCGCGGGAATAGACCTGAAAACCGCTGAAAGGCTGGGACTTCCGGCTAAGAACTACATACCGCAGAGCATCGAGGAGAAGATAGTTGCCGAGGCGGACAACTACGCAGGCGAGGGTGAGGAAGGGATAAAGAGGCTCGCGGAAAGGCTCAGGGAAAAGGGTGATGCAGTGGCGGCGGAGCGCGTGATGGCGCTGCACGAGGAATTAAAGGAGTGCATTCCCGAGAACATGCGTATGTGATGTTTAAGCGCTTCATTCATGGTAATCATTGAGAATGGATTATAAATGCATGATTGGGAAAGGAGGCACAACACGGGATAAACTTTAAAGTATATGCTGAATTCAGGATGCAAGGTGGAAAAAATGACGGACTTTTCAAGATTTCTCGCTGAAAGAACGGCTTCAATGAAAGCCTCCGAGATAAGAGAACTGCTGAAATACGCCAGTGTGCCCGGTGTGATATCATTCGCAGGAGGGCTTCCGAATCCCAAATCGTTCCCTGTGGAAGGACTCAAAAAGATAACGGACAAGGTGCTGTCGGAAAAGGGCAGCGTAGCACTTCAGTACGGAACGACGGAAGGTGTCCCCGAACTCAGAAGAGCGATAGCGAAAAGGATGAGGGAACAGAAGGGATTCAAAGCCGATGAAAAAAATACTATAATAATGAGCGGCTCCCAGCAGGCCCTCGACATACTCGGAAAGCTCTACATGGAGCCGGGAAAGGTGGCCATAGTCGAAGGACCGACATATCTGGCCGCACTGGGTGCGTTCAGGCCCTATGGCGGAGAGATAGTGGGGGTCAGGATGGACGAGAACGGGCTGGACACAAACCTTCTGGAAGAAACCATGAAAAAACTGAAGGCAGAGGGGAAGGTTGTTCCGTTCATATATACGATACCCACATTCCAGAACCCTTCCGGAGTCACGATGAGCGAGGAGAGAAGGAAACACCTTCTTGAAATCGCAGGGGATTACGATGTGATGGTCATTGAGGACGACCCTTACGGTGAACTTCGCTATGCCGGAAAGGAGCTCCCGAACCTGAAAGCGTTGGACCAGGATGGGAGAGTCGTCTATTTCGGAACCGTTTCAAAGATTCTTGCGCCTGGACTCAGAACCGGATGGGTGATCGGTAGCGAGGAGATCGTGGGAAAGTTCGTGATAGCTAAGCAGGCGGCGGACCTGTGCACGAACACCCTTTCTCAGCACATAATCGCAGAGGCGTTCTCGGGAGGTGTGCTTGACAGGCACATACCTGAGATAAGGAAGCTTTACTCCGCAAAGAGAAATCTTATGCTGGACGCTCTGGAAGACAGTATGCCCGAAGGGGTCACATGGACGAAACCCGAAGGAGGAATGTTCCTCTGGGTATGGGTTCCGGAGAAAATAAACACCAAGGAGATGTTCACCACAGCTCTTGAGAAAAAGGTCGCCTATGTGATCGGAGAGGCCTTCTACCCGGACAGAAGTGTCAAGAACGCAATGCGCCTGAATTTCACATTCTCCTCCGACGAAGAGATAAAGGACGGCGTAAAGAGGCTGGCCGATACCATCAGGGGCTATATATGACATGGAAACCTTTTCCATAATCCTTATTTTTGTAATGGGTGCATCCGTCGCATACCCTCTCATTTTCAATAAATGGGGCACCGTTTCACTGGTTCTCGGGAATCTCATAGTATATTCCGCGATACTTGCACTCAGTATTCTCGGAATGAAGGAGACCTTCTATTCCACGGTCATGGACCTTGTCTTCATCCCTTCCGACCTTTACGGCTACCGGATATACACCACCATGACCTCCGCATTCTTTCATATATCCCCCACACACATATTCATGAATCTCGTGTTCCTTTTCCTGCTGGGTTTCCCACTCGAAATAAAGGCGGGTTCGAGGCTTATGGCCGCACTTTACCTTCCATCGGCAATAGGCGGTTCGATACTTTATGCCCTCCTTTCACCGGGAAATACCCCTGCACTCGGGGCTTCCGGAGCCATATCCGGATTGCTGGGTGCCCTTGTCGCACTCTATCCGAGGGACGAGATTCCCATGTTTCTGGGTCCGATATTCCTGAGAAGGGTCCCAGTCTTCATCGTTGCAGGTGTTTTTCTCATAATGGAAAGCGCATACGCAGTGAGCACCGCGGATAATGTCGCACATACCGCACATATAGGGGGCCTGATCGCAGGTATGGCTGTCGGAGCGGTGGGGTCTAAAATAGCGTTCAGAGGAAGAAGACCGTCCGTGATGGGTGCCGAAGGCCTTGAAGAGCTGGCTACGAATGAAGAGCTCAGGGAGGTTCTCCAAAAGATCAAGAACGAGGACAACCCGGAGATAAGGGATGCGTGGCTCGAGGAGTTCGCGGCATCCTCGAAATGCCTGGAATGTAGCGGAGCGCTCCATATCGAAGGAAAGAAGATCGCATGTGAAAAGTGCGGATGGGAGAGGAAGATAGAATAGATTTTAAGCACGGACATATACACCCATGCTCAAATTCGTAGGACTGGGGCTTTACGGTGTGAAGGACATAAGCGTTAAAGGCCTTGAAGCCGTGCGCTCCGCAGACATCATCTACCTTGAGAACTACACTTCAAGACTCATGGGGAGCAGCGTTGAAGAGATGGAATCGTTCTTCGGAAGAAAAGTGAAGGTTCTCAGCAGGGATGAAGTGGAGAGCGGCAGGATATACATAGAGGAGGCTAAGGAGAGGGACGTTGTGTTTCTCACGGCCGGAGACCCGATGGTCGCAACGACCCACATTGACCTGAGAATCGAAGCGATGAAGAAAGGCATAGAGACGAAGGTGATGCACGGGCAGTCGATAATGGCTGCAGCCCCGGGACTTCTCGGATTGCAGGCCTATAAGTTCGGAAAGACCGCTTCAATACCGTATCCCGAAGAGAACTTCAGACCCACGACACCCTATGAGGTTCTTATGGACAATATGAAACTCGGACTCCACACCCTTTTCCTGCTTGACATAAAGGAGGAAGGACGATATATGAACCCATCGGAGGCCGTTGAACTCCTGCTTGAGATGGGAGAAAAACTGAGAGATGACACATTCAACGGGAAAAGCCTCGTATGTGCGGTATCCCGTGCAGGCTCGGAAAGTCCCGGACTCTGGTGCGGAAAGGCGAAGGACGCGCTCAAAAGGGATTTCGGCCCGCCGCTTCACTGCATAGTCGTGCCCGGAAGGATGCACTTCATGGAGGAAGAAGCGATTGAAATGTGGCTCGACGAGGGTGCATAAAATTCAAAATCAGAATTGAATACCTGTGAGGTGAAATGATGTTCGGACGGAAAAGGAAAAAGAAGGAAGAGGTAGAGCCGGAGCCGGAGGGCGAGAGCATCGCCGATGTTCTGAACTCCCGGACAGGAAAAATAGAGAGAGAACTTGCCGCTCTTGAGGAAAAAAGAAAGAACGGTGAGATGAGCGATGAAGCTTACTTTGAAACGAGGAAGAGACTGGAATCCCTGAAAAGGCAGATGGAGAATATGGGTTAAAGGGACCTTAATTTAATTCATACTCACACAGCCCCGACGGGATTGCTCCTTCATTTTATCTCCACCCGCTTACCCGTAACCATGTATGTAACCTTTTCCGCCATTTTACAGGCATGGTCCCCGCACCTTTCGAGATATCGGGCGACCATTATGTAGTGGGAGCATCTCGTTATCTTTTGCGGGTCCTCCATCATATATGTTAAGCACTCTCTGAATATTGAATATCTCAGGCTGTCCAGTTCGTCGTCCCTTTCGGTGAAGTCGTTTATGTATTCGAGATTCTCCTCCTTAAAGGCTCGAAGAGCATCTCCGACCATTCCGGATGCCTGCTCCGCCATATATGGAATCTCCACAAGCCTGCCCACATGGGGTTCCCCGGCCAGTTCCTCGGCAACCTTTGCGATATCTTTGCCATATCTTCCGACCCTTGCAAGATATGTTATCAGTTTCAGGGCGGTTCCTATTGTTCTCATATCCTTTGCCATTGGCTGATACAGAGCTATCATGGAGAGCGCCTTTTCTTCTATCATGTCGTCCATCTCGGCGAGCCTGTTCTTTCTGGATACCACTTCATCCGCCAGTTCCGTATCCTGCTCTTTGAGGGCTTTCACTCCGTCGACAAGCATGGAAGTTGCCATCTCTCCCATCTTCTCGATATCTCTCTTCAGTTCCGCCATTTCCATATGGAATTTTTCACTCATTCTATCACCTACACAAGTTCTCCCGTGAGATACCTTTCCGTCAGTTCGGATTCGGGACTTTCGAATATCTTTTTGGTTTCTCCGACCTCTATCAGATCGCCCACATAGAGAAATCCGACATGGTCGCTTATTCTCGCGGCCTGAGAGGGCGAATGCGTGACCAGCACGATGGTATACTCCTTTTTAAGCTCAAATATGAGGTCTTCGACCTTTCGTGTGCCTGTCGGGTCTATGTTCGCGGTCGGTTCGTCCATCAGGAGTATCTTCGGTTTCATGGCAAGGGCCCGCGCTATGACGAGCCTCTGTTTCTGTCCGCCGCTTAGGTCCGAAGGGTAATCCCGCAACCTGTCCTTTATCTCTCCCCACAATCCGGCTTTTTCAAGTGACCATCTTATCCGCTCATCAAGCTCATCCTTGCTCCTTATCAAACGGTTCAGTTTAAGCCCGATGGCCACATTTTCATATATGGAAAGATGTGGGAATGGGTTCGGATATTGGAACACCATGCCGACCTCTCGACGCACATTCATCGGGTTCACATTCTGCGAGTATATGTTCTGTCCGAAGACTCTCACTTCGCCATCCACTTTCGCATCCTTGTTCAACTCAAGTATTCTGTTAAATGAGCGCAACATAGTCGATTTTCCGCATCCGCTCGGCCCCATTAGAGCAAAAACCGCCTTTTGAGGTATTTCGATGTTCACCCCTTTTATCACCCGATTATCCCCGTAAGAGATGTTCAAATCTTTCGTTTCTATGGCATATCTCATAGTTTCACCTCTTTCAGACTCATTCTTATTGGTATGAACGCACCCAGAAATATTACGAGAAGCACAAGAGCGGCACCCCATGCCATCGCATGGTCCGCAGGATTCGGGCTCTGGACAAGGGTGTATATCAGAAGAGGTATGGCCCCTATCGGAGAATCCAATCCGTCGGGATATGTCTGATAAAGTCCGCCTACAGTAAATAGAAGGGGGGCGGTCTCTCCGGCGACTTTCGCCATAGATATGAGAACACCGGTCAGTATGCCTCTCTTGGCTATCGGTGCCAAAACCTGAAATAATGCCCTGAACCTCTTCGTGCCAAGGCTGAAAGCCGCTTCCCTGAATGTAAACGGTATTTGAGACATGGATTCCTTCGTATATACCGCCACATACGGCATCATTATTATCGCCAATGCGAATGCGCCCGCGATTGCGGAATAAGACCCCATCGGAATCACGAGTACCTGCATGACAAAAAGACCGACCAGAACAGTCGGAAATTCCAGCATTATCTGAAGCAGTGTCGTTGTGGCCTTGCCTATCTTGCTGTCTGGATACTCATACGCATAAATCCCAACTGCGAAAGCTATCGGTATTCCGATCAGCGATGAAAGAAAGGTCAACATCAATGTTCCCACTATTGCCGGTCCTATCCCTCCCTCACCGAGTGTTCCGGTTATGAATATGGGGCCGGTATCCATTATGGCCCCTATCCCATTAGAAAATACCATATAAATTATGTGCAAAAGAGGTAAGATGGCCAGCGCGGTGAGCACTGCAATCGTGGAGAGGAATACAAGGTCCTTAACCCCTCTGAGATTAAAGGCCCACATTCTTCTTCCACCTCCTAAGCACATACAGTCCTATCAGATTCACTATGAGTCCTATCACAAAAAGGAAAAGACCGGCTGCATAAAGCGCGGATGTCATGTGTTCGTATATGAACGCATTTCCGAACTGGTTTGATATCAGCGAAGATACCGTATATCCCGGAGAAAACATGCTTGCTCCCAGGTTAAAGGAATTTCCTACGACAAGGCTCACGGCCACGGTTTCTCCTATCGCTCTGCCAAACGCCAGAATTATGCCGGAATTTATGGCCGGCTTGATGTATCCGAGAAGGAGTTTCGTGGATTCGTATCTTGTAAGCCCCAAAGCATATGCGGATTCTTTGTATTTGAATGGGACCATCTGATATGCTTCCCTTATTACGGCGGATGCGAAGGGAGTTACCATGATTCCCAACAGTACCCCGGCTGCCATGATACTGAATCCAGATATCGGTTCGGTGGAAAAGATAGGAACGAATGAAAGTCTCTCATAAACCGGTTCCATAAAACTATCTTTGAGTGTGGGAACGAGGAAAAAGGCACCCCATATCCCGTAAATTATCGTGGGAAGTCCGGCCATGACATCGGAAGTTATTATGAGAATGTTCTTTATTCTCTTCGGTGCGTAGTCGATGACAAAGATGGAATATGATATTGAAAGCGGGAGTGCGATGCCTATTGCGATAAGCGAGGTGTATATGCTGCCGAATATCGGCGACAGCAGCCCGTATTGCTCCCGGGATGGGTCCTCGGTGGCATTCCAGATATTCGCGAAATAGAGATCCAAGCCGTATCTGTGGAATGCGGGAATGGATTTCATGAGATACACGAACAACATCCATATGAATATCGCGAACACCGTTATCACGGCAGGCGAGGTCAGCAGGTCAAAGGCATCTATCTTTCTCATGGACGACCCTCCTTTTTTGTGTCATCGGTTCCGGAGCATATCTCTTTTTTTCCATAATTAACACCTTAATATCAAAAATAAAGGGTTTATGTTTGTATCTGATTCACTGCGCTCAGCCCCATCCGTGCCACATCTTCAGGCAGTCCGACATATCCGGGAGCCAGATTCTCCGGCTTCTGTCCCTCTGTCAGCACCCATGTTAGGAACTCCTTTATCGCAGATGCCTCCTCCGGGCAGTAGTGCTTTCCATTGAGATTCTTCCAGATGAGCATGTGCGTGAAGGCCACTATCGGATATGATTCGGAACCGGGTGCGTTCAGGAGCTGTGTGAGGTCCTCTTTGTATCCTTCATCGGGTTCCGGAATTTTGGAACTGACACCTGCTACCGCCGCCTTTATTGCAGAGTCGGTGGGTTTTACATAGCTACCGGCAGCGTTCTCAAGATATGCTGTCGGAAGACCCTCTTCTATGGCAAAGGAGAGCTCCGTGTAGCAGATACTGTATTCCGTCTGCTTCAGGGTGGAGACGACCCCGGGATTTCCCTTTCCCCCCAGACCCCTTCCGATCTCATCAGTGGGCCAGTTCACGGTCTTTCCGGCTCCGACAGTGTCCGCCCATGTCCGGTTTATGACACTCAGATATGTCGTGAATATCGATGTTGTTCCGCTGGAATCGCTTCTGTGCACGACGATTATCTTCTCGTGCGGCAGCTCCATATCCGGGTTGTTCCGGACTATCATCGGGTCGTCCCAGTACTCTATATCTCCGATAAACACCCCGACAAGCGAGTCCTGAGTGAGTTTTATATCTCTGACACCCGGGACATTGTACGATATCACTACGGCACCGACGACTTCGGGAAATTGCAGTGGCTGGTCGCCTGTTGCGGTGAACTTGTTCCATGTGCTCTCGCTCACAGGAGGGTCTGTTCTTCCTATCTCGGTAAGTCCCTGCATGAATGCCTCCTGTCCGTGTCCGGAGCCTCCGCCTTCATACTCTATCTTCACATTCGGATGCCCCTCCTGATATGTGTCTATCCACTCCTGTACCTGATACTGAGGGAATGTGGCACCGGTTGTGTGGAGAACCACCGTATCATTTCCTCCGCTCTCTACTTTCATGATTGCGAAGGCCGTAAGCACCACCACTAGTGCAAGGGCGAGGGCCGCTATGGTTTTTGTTTTCGTTTCCATGTTTTTCACCTGTTTGGCAGAAGGCCCTGAGAGATATATACTTTCTCGATATAGATTATAGTTAACTAAAGTAACACAATAGAACTATATAGTGAAATGTTGAGATATAGAAAAGTTTAAAAAAGGACATAGCAATCGGGAGTCCATGGAAAAGAGAAAGGTTCAGATGACCGGGGGCTCTTCATACATAATAACCCTGCCCAAGGAATGGATAAAGAAGATGAACATAGAGAAAAATGATGTTCTTGAGATAGACACAAACCCCGATGGTTCTCTTCTGATAGTGCCCGAAGGAACGGGACGAAAGGGGAAAAAGGCGCTCTCGATAGACAGCAAAGATACGCATAATCCCAATTTCATATTCCGCATGCTTGTGAGCGCATATATCCGCGGGTATACCTCCGTAACGATACATCAATCCTCTTCGATACCACCTGAGATAAGGGGTAGCATAAGGCGTTTCGTGCAGAACGCGGTGGGTTTTGAGATAATAGAAGAAGATGAGAAAAACATAGAGATAAAGGACCTTCTCGACCCTTCTGAAATGCCTCCGGAACGCACGATAAAGAGGATGTACATACTTGTAAAGAATATGCATGACGATGCGATATCCGGACTCATAGATGGTAAAAAAGAGCTTTTGAAAGACATGAACGAAAGAGATATGGAGATTGACAGGCTTTACTGGCTCATCGCTCACCAGTACAATTCCATATCCTGCAACAAAAAGAGCGCTATGAAGATGGGAGTTGAGTCTGGCGCAGGGGTCTATTATTTCATTGCCGCCAAAAGCATAGAGCGCATAGGGGACCACGCCGTGAGGATCTCCGATAACGGCATGAAGATATTGGAATCGGGAGCAAGCCCCGAAATATTGAAGGACCTGAAAACGGCGAGCGGAATGTCCATAGAGATATTCACGAACAGCATAGATTCGTGGCTTAGAAAGGACATGGCGGCGGCAAATCGCAACATAGATTCGGTAAAAGAGCTCGCTGAATACTGCGAGCGTATGGCGGAGAGCGCGATACGCGAAAAGGGAATTGTCGCGGTGGCTCTGAACAACATAATTGAAAGTATAAGAAGGACCGGAGAGTATTCTGCGGACATATCCGAGATGGCCATAAACTGTCTTATAAAGTAAATTCAGAGAATCCCCAGATTCTCGAATACCCGGTCCAGTTTCGGGACGGTGTTGTAATCATAAACCTCTTCAGGCTCTATCCATCTGTATTTGCTGTGCTCCCAGTCAATCTCGGGCTCTGTGCCATCATCAACTTCCGCAAGGAACGGGTGTATCTTCCACACAAGCGCTCTGTCCCTTGCCAGTATCGGCTCTCCTTTTCCGATTATGCGAGCCTTCATACCGGTCTCTTCGCGTATCTCCTTCATGGCCCTATCTTCCATCGGCTCGTCGCCTTCGACATGACCTGAAACGCCGGCCCATCTTCCTTTACAGGAGCCCACGCTCTGGCTTCTCTTGAGAATGAGCACCTTCTCCTTTCTGCGGACGATGACGGTTATAGCATCCTTAACCGAAACTCCGGGAATCTCCACATAGCCCTCATCGGCGTCCACGACGACCCTGTCGCAGTTCCTCATCAGGCTTATGTCTATTCCGTCTATCATCGGTATCTCCGAGATTATTGCACCGCTCGCAACTATGGTCTCGGCTCTCTCATTGATTATGGCCGCCGGTGCCGTGCCCGACTTCTTCATGCGGTATATCACATATGAACCCACGGTGCTGCCTTTGCCGGTGGAGAATGCAAAGACCTTTCCGGCTATGCTCTGGCCGGATACCTGATTGGCACTGTCAACCACGATGCCTTCCTTCGGGTCCACTCCGCCGAGGAATGAGACCGCACCGGGTTCGATTATCACATCGCCCTCCGCATTTCCCTTCGATATCGTACGGCCGTAGAGCTTCATTTCTCACCCTCCACCGCCATCATGACGAGCTCCTCAAGCGGCCTGAACCTTATGCACTGCCTGCAGAAAGATTCCTTCGGAAGATAATACGCAGCTTTTCCCGAATTCACCCCCGTGCTTTTGAATCTGTTCTCAATCGGCGAAACCACCATGCAGGTGTCTCTGAGAACCAATCCTCCGAATCTCTCTATTGTTTCAACGGCATCGGGATTGCGCTCCGCCACGGCCCTTGATATCGAGACCCACAGCTCTTTGTCCGGCCTTTTCTTCCTTCCATCCACAAGTTCCGCGATGCGCTTTAGCTCCGATTCCGAGGCGTGAGGGCAGCCTATAGCAATTAGTTCGGGCTCGCAGCCCATGTCCATCCCCTTGATGTGCTCCGTCAGTTCGGTCCTTCCGATGTGCATGACCTCAAGCTCATCATCCACCGCGTTCTTCCATTCCGGAGTGATGTTCTCAACATGATATAGGGCTATGGAGCCTGTTGCGGCCATTGCAGCGCCGAGGGCTTTCATGCTGTCGAGCTCCGGCTTTATGCCTCTGAAATAGGGAACCTTCTTGCCCATCCTGGTGAGTGTTGAACCAAGGTGATTTCCTAGCACCGCGTAAAGGTACGGTTCCGGTTCAAAATCAAGTTCTACTATGACATCCGCTTTCCTGTTCTCATCCAGATGGAGTCCGTATTCCGCGGTCAGACCGGTTATGGCGGATGCCAGTGCGGACGGCCCTCCTTCCCTGTTGGTTCTGGCACCCATTACCGAGTTAGCATATGAAACGGCGGAGGACTCCGCCCATGCTATGTGTTCGCCGAATTTCGGGACATTGACGAAGTAATAGGGTGTGCATGTCAGAGAAGGCTCTATTCCCATGGAGGTGTATGCTTCGAATATCCTCATCTGCTTCTTCGCGAATTCGGGGGGAACGCCCATCTTTTCCCACTTCTCGAGGTCCATCCCCGCCGGGTTCATGGTTGTTTTGACCCTGACCTCTATGCCCTCCTCTTTCATAATCCGGGCATAGTCCTCTATGAACTCAAGGCCGGCGTCGCCTATGGTCTTATACGAAACGCCGGAGACCTGAACGGATGACACGGGTATGAGGCGCTCCGCACCGTATATATCCCCGAGTGCGGTTATGAGCTCCATCGCCTTTTTCACCGCCTCGCCTTCTTTGCCTTTCAGCATCCCTTTCTGTTTTTCGGTAAGCTGCATCATCTACCCCTCATGGCATTCATCAAACCGCTGAAAAGAGGCGGAGATATCGCATTCTTCATGTCTTTCACAAGCGCCCGGTAATATTTTATCTGCTCGTCGACCTTCTCCATCTCCGCCTTTATGGCTTTTTCATCCGCTTCAAGGCGTTCGAGATGTTCCGTGAGCCTTCGCCGCTCCTCAAGAATCACTTCTCTGGTTTCGGGCAATTCACTGCCTCCCTGCCGGAAAAGCGTTCGATGTATCCATCTCATAACGCTCTCCTTCGCCGCTGCCTTCAAGTGCTATGTCTATCTCATCTATCCTTCTCTTTATGACCTTCTTCTTCCTTCTAACCGCAATAAGCATCTTCTCAAGGTCGGCCTTCTTCTGCTCCCATTTTTTCAGCTCATTTATGGCCGTTACCGCTCTTTCAACATAATCGGGACTCATCTCCTTTCCTCCCCCCTATCTTCAATTATGTGTATGTGCGGATATGCTATATTGACATCATCCTCAAGAGATATGCGGTGAAGCATGTTCTCTATTATCTTCGAATGGATCTGAGAGCGCATCTCGGAATGGCAGGCATATACCCCTTCCATGATTATGGAAGAGGGGGCAAGCTGCATAAATACTTTCGGCTCAGTTACGAAACGGTCCGCCAGCTCCGGAAAATCGGCCATTCTCTTTATCTCCTTCGGCAGGTGCTTCATCTCGTCACCCGCGACCTTCTTCATTTCCTCCTCGATTATCTCTCTTGCCTTTCGCTGATCACTTTCATAGGTTATCGAGACCTTCACGGAATCCCAGATATAAGGGCTCTGCGCAGTGTAATTCGTTGTTCCTCCCTCGAATATTCTCTTATTCGGAATTGAGATTATCCTGCCGGTAAGTATGTCGCCGTTGAGCCATCCGTCTATCTCCCGGATGTTCGTGTGCATAAGGGTTATATCGACGACATCCCCTCTCATCTCATCGATCTGTATCCTGTCGCCTATGCGGTATATCTTTGCATAGGAAAGATAGAGCCAACCCATCGCATTCATAATGGGTGTCTGCATGACATATACGAAGGCTGCGCTTATGAGTCCGAGGGAGAGTGCCAGATTCTGAAATCCGACCAGATAGGCTATCAGACCGATGGATGTGCTTATCCAGACTATATATGTTATGAGCCTCCATGACTGTTTTGCCGCCGCATAGCTGCGAAATATCTTTTTTCCGGCATATGTCGTATATACCGGATGCATGATGGCAAGAGAAAGCTGGAGAAAGGCGATGATGATGAAGGCCGTTATTATTCGGTCCATGTTGCCGAACTCGGAGGGGAATACATACGGAGTATTCAGAACACCGAGACGGATGACGAGAAATAACATGGCGAACACAATGACGGTTGTCCAGAAGAACATCTTCAGCTTATTGTTCTGATAGAGCTCCTCGATATCCTTTTTGGCCTGAGAGCGAATGCTTCGTCTGACTCCGGGGTTCTTATTCTTCCGCTGTTTTGAAGGACTCTTTTTTGCTTTGCGCCCACTGCTCATTGAATTGCATAAATCGTGGTATCATTTAAAATTAACTGAAATCCTCGTCCTTCTCCCGACCAAATCTCCCATGTCCAGAGCATAGATTCCCGGTGCATCGTATATCATGAACCTCCCCTTCAAACCCAGAATCCTACCTGAATGTCTTCCGGGAGTGGGTCTGAGGAACGGAACGCGTCTCAATGGCAATTCCATCGGATAATCCCTGAGAACATGAAAATCGGGAGGGCTTGAATCCGGAGGGAACACATCCTTCATAATACCGGAGAAAGTGTACTTCATGGCATCATAGTCGATTTTCTTCTTCATCTGCGAGAGGATGTCTCTCTTGGAATGGGCCTGCTTTATGCCCAAGGAAGCGCTCAGCCGTTTCTCCTCTTTCCTCGCTTCAAGCCTGTTCTTCTCGTGTCTGAGTATCGCATAAGCGTCCGCTCCCTGCTCTATCAGCCTCTGACGCTCCCTTTTCTCCGAGGTCATGCCTATCTTCATGAGATTTCCGGTCATCGCGAGATATACCACATGCGGCCTTGAACAGAACTCGACACCGCCGCACAGAGAACCATCGCATTTGGGTTCAAAGACGCATGAAAGGTCGGGAATGAACGGCCTTGCACACTCGGGGCACTGGCTCCATGAACCTGTCAGCCTCGCATGGTTCGGACACGGGGAATACTCTTCATCGGACATCACACCCACACAGACCCTTTCCTTTCCCACCTGCATGTCGATGCGCTCCACATCCGAAAGGTCCAGCTCAAGCACCTGCTCTCCGTCGTATATGGTGAGCACGGGTTTGAAATCAACCCACTGATAGGAGAGTATGTGGCCTGCGAGGCGCATGACCGGGGATTGGATATGGATTAAAAACTTGTTCTGTAGATGGATTTTTATACCTGTGAGCATTGTAAGGTTGCCCAAGGAGGAAATTCATGCCCGAAGGACTGGACATAAAAACGCTGGAGAACTGGCTATGGGAAGCTGCCTGTGTTATACGGGGCGAGATAGACGCTCCTAAGTACAAGGACTACATTCTGCCGATAATCTTTGTTAAAAGGCTTTCAGATGTGTTCGAGGACGAACTTGAGAAGCTTTCTGAGGAATATGGTAGCAGGGGGGTAGCAGAAGAGATTCTGGAAGAGGACCACGGACTCGTCAGGTTCTACATGCCGGAAAAGGTCAGATGGGAGAGCATAAGGCGCCAGACCACGAACCTCGGGGAATACCTCACCGATGCGGTAAGGGCCATAGCCAGAGAGAACCCAAAGCTTCAGGGTGTCATAGACCGGGTGGATTTCAACGCCACGGAATCCGGGCAGAGGATAATCAGCGAGGAGAACCTGAAGGTCCTCATAGAGATACTTGGAAAGCACAGGCTCGGCATAAACGATGTGGAGCCAGACATACTGGGAAGGGGCTATGAATATCTTTTAAGGAAGTTCGCAGAGGGTTCGGGGCAGAGCGCAGGGGAGTTCTACACACCCAGAGAAGTTGCCATACTGATGGCCCACATACTGGACCCGGAACCGGGAAACGAGATATACGATCCGTGTGTGGGTTAAGGCGGCCTGCTGATAAAGTCGCACCTCAGGTTCAGGGAGAAATACGGAAACGAGCCGAACATAAAGCCGCTGAAGTTCTACGGGCAGGAAATCCTTGTCTCAACATACGCAATGGCCAAAATGAACATATTTCTGCATGATATGGAGGCGGAGATAAGGCTGGGCGACACCATGAAAAGGCCGGCCTTCACGGGAAGGGACGGCTCACTCAGGAAGTTTGACCTCGTAACGGCAAACCCGATGTGGAACCAGAAATTCCAGCAGGAGATATATGAAAATGACCCTTACAACCGTTTCCTTTACGGAATTCCACCATCCAGCAGCGCGGACTGGGGATGGATACAGCACATGTTCGCATCCCTGAAAAAGAAGGGAAAGATGGCCGTTGTTCTGGATACAGGAGCGGTTTCAAGAGGTAGCGGAAACGAGGGCAGGAGCAGGGAGAGGGACATAAGAAAGATATCCGTGGAAAAGGACTGGATAGAGGCAGTCATTCTTATGCCTGACAACCTGTTCTATAATACCCCTTCGGCGGGCCTGATAATAGTCATCAACAGGAACAAGGCACACAGAGACGAGATCCTGCTTATCAATGCTTCCGAGCTTTACAAGAAGGGCAGGCCGAAGAACTACCTCGACGATAAGAGCATAGAGAGGATTTCGGATATATACCTGAACTGGAAGGAAGAGGAGGGAGTGAGTAAGATAATCTCAAAGGACGAGGCGGTAAAGAACGACTACAACCTCAGCCCCTCGCGCTATGTATCCGCAGCAGAGGAGGAGAACATACTTGAACTCGAAGAGGCCGGAGCGCTCCTCAAAGAGGCGGAAGATGAGAGAAAGAGAGCAGATGAGAAGATGTTAAATATTCTGGAGTCTTTAGGGCTGATAGAATGATATATGATTTAGATGAGGAAGAGAAATTAATCCTTTATGCGATAGGGTCTTTGGAAAACACCCCGATAAAGGGAAAAATAAAACTTCAGAAACTCTTGTTTCTGGTATCGAATGTTTTTGGAAGTTTGGAAGATTTGTTGATGTATGAACCGCATCTATATGGCCCATATAGTGAGGTTGTGGACAATGTTTTACAATCTCTCATACGACTCGGACTAGTAAAAGGGACTAAAAGAGGATACTATTTGACTGATGAGGGGAAAAAGGTCTTCAATTCGCTGACTCCTAAAGAAGAACTGGTTAGAGTCATAACCGATTTCAAAGAGTTTCTTAATGACCTCAGTAATGACGAATTGCTTGCTTTCATATATGTTTCATATCCAGAATACATAAAAGAATCGGTGAAGTGGGACGAACTCAAGCCGAAAAGAAAAAGATTGGCTATCTCCTTACTCAAAAAAGGAAAGGTCAGTTTCTCAAAAGCTGCCGAAATCGCAGGTATGAGTCCGGGAGAGTTCGACAATTATCTTAAGGACATGGGGGTGGCTTGGAGAAATGCCGACCAGTAAGATTCTGGACAATACGGTTATCTCAGCAGCCATTAATGAAATAAAATCTGTTAATCTTATAGCCATTTCAGGAAGTATCTACCCTTTGAAGATGTCTTCAGAAGTATATGATGAGATTTGTGCGGGTTTTTCTGGAAAAAGGCTGGAAATCATCGAAAAATACATAGAAAAAATAGACGGTAGAAGACATGAAAAATATCAGAGCCTTTTTGAATATCTATCTAAAAGATATCCTTATCTCCATAAGGGCGATATCTCTTCTGTGCTCGTCGCTATTCTCGAATATGCTTTGCAGGAATCGGACTATTTCCTTGTTACAGACGATTCACGACTAAGAAAAAAGATTCCTGAAATCTTGCAATTGGAAAAAGTAAAAGAGTGCCTAGATAGAGAGATAGAGAGCCTAAATTATACAGGCACCATCGGATTGATAAGGAGATTATGTGAAAAAGGAATTATTTCAGAATCTGAATTAGAAACCATAGTTTACGATTTGAAGAATAGTACATTCAGGGTTAGCGATGAGCTTCTAGAAGAGTTGAAGAGGTGTGGGAAATGAAGAACCCAACCGCAGCAAGCTGCGGGGTATCTTCATTGGAAGTCTGACAATTGCAATTGAGTGATGTTTCCACCCTGTTCTTCAACATACCTCCTAATCTTCTCGAGGCCACCATATTC
>Ga0190313_1000171_pt1 | contig 42035 bp, 28 predicted proteins | sample 4870071011_MG_FD_169989 | JGI IMG/M metagenome (GOLD analysis project Ga0190313, IMG submission 169989) | Hydrothermal vent sediment bacterial communities from Southern Trench, Guaymas Basin, Mexico - 4870-07-10-11_MG | ecosystem: Environmental > Aquatic > Marine > Hydrothermal vents > Sediment ... | reverse complement strand
CCATCTACTTCGTTGCATCAAAGGCCGAATACGTATAGTATGCAACCTTTAATGCGCCTTGTATATGGGCCAAAATTCTGCGCTATTTCTGCTCAACTTATTTCATCTCCGTTCCTTATCATAATTCCAGCTAAACCATGAAAATTAACCGGACCTTAATTATAAAATGACAGAATCATTTGTTCATCTTCATCTCCATACAAACTACAGCCTCCTTGATGGAGCCATCAGGATAGATCCGCTTTTGGCCAGGGTAAAAGAGTTTGGTATGAATTCCGTGGCTTTCACCGACCACGGGGTTATGTTCGGAGCCGTTGAGTTTTATGAAAAGGCAAAAGCTGCCGGGATAAAACCGATTATAGGATGTGAAGTTTATGTTGCACCAAGAACAATAGCAGACAGAACCCCCGAAGATAATAAAGGCCTTTCCCATCTGGTGCTTCTGGCTGAAACCTTGGAAGGGTATCAAAATCTCTGCAAACTTGCATCCATTGCTCAGCTTGATGGATTTTACTATAAACCCCGTGTTGATAAAACCCTTTTGCAGCAGCATGCTAAAGGTCTTATTGCCCTTTCAGCATGCCTTCATGGCGAAATTCCTATGCTGATAAAGCAGGGAAAAAATGATGAGGCTGAGCAGGCAGCTCAATTTTATCGGAAAATATTTGGAGACGGGAATTTTTTTCTGGAGGTCCAGAGTAACGGTATTGATATTCAGGAAAAAGTTAATATGGAACTTTTGCATATGAGCAAAAGAATTTCTATCCCCTTGGTTGCCACAAACGACTGCCATTATCTTGACCGGCAGGATGTCAGGGCCCATGAGGTATTATTATGTATTCAGACCGGAAATAAGATCACGGATGAATCTCGTTTTAAATTCAGTACAGATCAGCTCTATTTTAAGTCACCAGATGAGATGCGTTCTGCATTTGAAGATTATCCAGGCGCTATTTCCAATACATCGGAAATAGCAAAACGGTGTAATGTTGAATTTGATTTTAATACATATCATTTTCCTAAATTCGATTCCCAGTCAGATTTAAATATCGATGATGCATTCAGAAAAAAGGTTCATGAAGGTTATGAGCGTGTTTTAAAAACGATCAGGAAAAAAAATCCTGATGTCGAAGAAAAAATATATAATGACCGCCTTGAGACTGAGATTTCCATTATAATTGATATGGGATTTCCAGGATATTTCCTGATAGTTTCAGATTTTATAAAATATGCCAGGGAAAACGGCGTACCTGTGGGACCCGGCCGCGGGTCTGCCGCAGGAAGCCTGGTGGCATATTCCCTGGCTATTACAGATATTGATCCCATTGAACATGGTCTTATCTTTGAGCGGTTTTTAAATCCTGCCAGAAAAAGTATGCCTGATATTGATGTTGATTTTTGCATAAACGGAAGGGAAAAAGTATTTCAATATGTTGTTGATAAGTATGGCGGCGGGGAATATGTAGCTCAAATCATAACATTTGGAAAAATGAAAACCAGGGCTGTGATCCGCGATGTTGGAAGAGCACTCGATATCCCTTTAAAGGAGGTCGATGCCATCGCCAAGATGGTTCCGGATGTAATAAATATCAGCCTTAATGATGCATTAGAGCAAGAGCCCAGGATACTGGAGCTTGCAGAAACAAAGCCTGAAATTGATGATCTTCTTCAAATTTGTAAAACCCTGGAAGGCTTGACCAGGCACGCATCTACCCATGCAGCCGGAGTTGTTATTTCGGATAAACCCCTTGTGGAATATCTCCCTTTATATAAAGGGAAAAATGGGGAGGTGATAACCCAGTTCGATATGGAATATGTTGAAAAGATCGGATTGGTAAAATTTGATTTTCTCGGCCTTAGAAACCTTACAGTTATAGATAATACCCTTTCCCTTATCAAAGATCAAAAAAAGGTGCCTCCAGATCTGCAGAATAATCCCTGGGATGATCCCAAAACATATGCTCTTCTTGCCTCTGGAGAGACAACCGGAGTTTTTCAGCTGGAAAGTTCCGGGATGAAAAACCTTTTAATAAGGATGAAGCCGGAATGCTTTGATGATATTATTGCGCTTGTGGCACTTTACCGCCCGGGTCCCCTGGATAGTGGAATGGTTGACGATTTTGTTGATAGAAAGCATGGGGTGCAAAAGGTGGAGTATATAGTTCCTCAGTTGGAATCTGTCTTAAAGGAGACTTACGGGGTTATTGTTTATCAGGAACAGGTTATGAAAATTGCCAGCCTTTTGGCAGGCTATTCCATGGCAGAGGCAGATGACCTGAGAAAAGCCATGGGGAAAAAGATATTTTCTATTCTGGCCAGGCACAGACAACGGTTTGTAAGCGGCGGTATTAAAAATGGAATAGATGAAAAAAAAGCAACACAGATTTTTGATTTAATCGAAAAGTTCGGCGGTTACGGTTTTAATAAGTCCCATAGTGCGGCATATGCTCTGATTGCTTATCACACAGCCTATTTAAAAGCTCATTTTCCTGTGGAGTATCTTGCGGCACTCCTCACAAGTGAAATGCACACCACAGATAAGGTTGTGAAATATATAGCAGAGTGTAAAAATTGTGGTGTAGAGGTTCTTCCCCCTGATATTAATGAAAGCGGAAAGGAATTTTCTGTTAAAGATTTAAAAATAAGATTCGGCCTTGCAGCAGTTAAAAATGTTGGAGAAGGTGCAATTGAATCTATTATAGATGCCGGCAAAGAAAGGCCTTTTACCTCATTGTTCGATTTTTGTGAGCGGGTGGAACTGAAGAAATTGAATAAAAGGGTTGTGGAAAGTCTTATAAAATGCGGTGCATTCGATTCCACCAGTGAATATCGGAGTCGTATGATGGCAGTTTTGGAAGATGCTCTGAATCATGGTCAGCGAATGCAAAAAGAAAAATCAGATCCCCAAATGAGTCTTTTTGACATGGGCGGAGCAAACAAAATCTCCATAAATACGCCCAGGATTCCTGAAATTGATGAGTGGGGTGAAAAACAGTTTTTGACTTTTGAAAAGGAATTTTTAGGTTTTTATGTAACTGGGCATCCCCTGGACAAATATAACAAACTCCTTAAAAAATTTGCCAATACAAATTCTGCTGAAGCAGGTGAAAAAGCTGATGAATCCCTTGTGAGACTCGGCGGCATTATAAGAGATATTAAAATAATCAAGACAAAAAAAAATGATTTGATGGCATTTTTAACAATGGAGGATATGCACGGTTCCTTTGAGGTGGTGGTTTTTCCCTCTGTTTATCTGACTGTGTGTGACCTTTTGATTGAAGATAATCCTCTTTTTGTTCAGGGAAGCCTTCAGAAAGATGAAAAAAGTATAAAAATTCTGGCCGATACCCTTGTTCCCATTGAGAAGGCTGAGGAAACCTGGGTCGCAAGTGTTATTTTTAATCTTGATCTTACAAAATTAAAAAGAGAGCTTCTTCTTGAACTGCGGGATATTTTAAAAAAACATCCAGGAACATGCAAAAGTTATATTCACCTTAGTGATCCAGGGAAAACAGATACAATCCTTGATATATCAAGTAATAATAATGTACAATGCAGCTATGAACTGAAAAAAGAAGTAAATACCTTGTTCGGCTATGATGTTGTACAGACAAAAGCATTTCTTAAAAGTACATCCAACAACGGGAGAGGTAAAAACAGATATGCAAAAAGATAAACTCTGTGCTATAAAAAATGCGTATTCGGTTTTACTTGCCGGTGGATCAGGAACACGCCTGTGGCCGGTATCAAGGGATCTGCATCCAAAACAACTGGTAAAATTCATGGGGGAAGATTCCCTTATTCAAAACACTATAAACAGACTTTCTCCTGTGTTGAGCAAGGATATACTTAAGGTGGTATGCGGGGTTGAACATTACCATGAAATTGCCAGGCATCTTGAATGGATCGGTGTTGAACCCGAAGGACGTGTTCTTTATGAACCTTGCGGCAGAAATACTGCTCCTGCAATTTTATTTGCAGTCCTGGATATTATTAAAACAGCAAATGACCCTGTAATATTTGTATTTCCTGCTGACCATATAATAAAGGATATATCCAAATTTCATAAAAAGGTTCAGGATGCAGCATCCCTGGCCCAAAGCGGGTATATTGTCACTTTTGGAATCAAGCCTCTTTACCCGGAAGCAGGATACGGCTACATTGAAGGGGGAGAAAAGGTGGAAACGGAGGATGGTGAAAGTCAGGCTTTGAAGATAATGTCCTTTGTGGAAAAACCGGATGGTGAAATTGCAGCCGGGTATATTAAAGCGGGTAATTTTTTCTGGAACAGCGGGATGTTTGCTTTTAAAGCTTCTGTTATAATAGAAGAGTTTAAAAAATTTCAACCTGATCTTTATGATAAACTCAGAGGTTTTCTTTTGGCCAATGAGACCCTGACCAAAATAGAGTATGAACAACTCCCTGATATTTCCATAGATTATGCCATAATGGAGAAAACAGATAAAGGTGTTGTTTTACCATCTGATTTTGGGTGGAGTGACATTGGGTCATGGAAGACTATTTATGATTTTTCCCCAAAAGACGAAAACAGGAATGTTATTGCAGGGAATGTTATCACAAATAAGACCAGTAACTGCTTTATTATGGGGGAAAAAAGACTGATTGCCACAAACCACCTTAAAGATATTGTGGTCGTGGAGACTTCTGATTCAATATTTGTGTCAGATATTGAAAACAGCAGGGATGTTAAATCGATTGTTCTAAAGTTAAAGGAAGAGGGGCGGGTTGAACATCGTCGGCATCAGACAGTCTTCTATTCCTGGGGGCGGGAGGTTTTAATTGAAAAACAGGAAGGTAATAAAACCAGTAGAATTTTAATTTATCCTGGCGGCACCTGTGAAACCGAAGTCGATCCAGAAACATTGGTTCATATAATAGTGCTTGATGAATCGGTTGATGTTTTAACAAAAAAGAGCCAGAAACGCTTGAAAAAGGGGGCGTCCCTGGTGATTTCCCATGCTGGTTTTTTTAAAATTAGTAACCCTGATGAAGTTAATGCATCTGTAATGCTGGTTGAAATTAGAACTAAGTTCGAAAAATTGAGTGTAGCCGTTAATGGCTTGAAACCTGAAACTTAAAATTGAAAAGTAAAAATCAGGCATATAGATCGTCACATAAATAATTTCATTCCGTTACAGTAGTGTTCGGTTAGGAAGTTGCAAGAAAGAAAATACGGGAAGTTTAATTGTTTTTTCCGCTATTGAGAATATGCCTTCCTTCCTCTGGCCGCGTGCCAAATTTAAAATCGGATGATTATCTGACAATCTATAGATGAAACAAGTCCACGAGTTGGATGTTAAATGTTAATTTGGTCCTGCTTTTATTTTTTGGAGAATATATTAATGAGAATTGTTACCCGTCCAGATTTTGACGGAGTTGTATGCGCAGTACTTTTAAGTGAAACAGAATCGATTACCAGGCCTATTTTGTGGGCAGAACCATATGAGATACAAAATGGGATAGTTCCCATTCGATCAGGGGATATTCTTGCAAATCTTCCTTTTCATCCGGCCTGTTCCCTGTGGTTCGATCATCACTATACCAACAAGATCGAAACTCTTTTTGATGGTGCTTATAAAATAGCTCCGTCTGCTGCCGGCGTTATCTACGAATATTATAGAAAACGTCTTCAAAAAGATTATGGGGAACTTATCCGGGAAACGGATAAAATTGATGCTGCAAATCTTTCACAGGATGAGGTTATCAGGCCGGAAAAGTATCCCTATCTCATCCTTTCCATGACTATTTCCGGGCGTAAAAGTTCAAATGAAACATATTGGAATCGGCTGGTTGAATTACTACGCACCACTTCGATTGAAGAGATTCTTAAAGACCCGGAAGTGAAAAACCGCTGTAAAACGGTTGTTGAACAGAATAAATATTTTAAAACAATTTTATCAAGATATACCAGGATGACGGGTCATGTTTCAATTACTGACTTCCGTCCCATTGAAGAGCCGCCTCCGGGAAACCGGTTTCTTGTCTATTCTTTATTCCCGAAAGCAGTGGTCAGCATAAAAATTCGCTATAAAGATCCTTACAAAGAAAAAGTTGTAATTGGTGTGGGGCACAGTATTTTTAACCGAAACTGTAATGTTAATGTCGGACTGATGCTTACCAGATTCAGCGGGGGGGGGCATCATGGAGCAGGTGCCTGTACGGTTGCGGCATCCAAGGCAGAGAAAACCCTTATGACTCTTGTCAAGATTCTCATTGACAATAAATCGAATGAAAAAGAGTAATAAGGAACGGAGATGAAATAAGTTGAGCAGAAATAGCGCAGAATTTTGGCCCATATACAAGGCGCATTAAAGGTTGCATACTATACGTATTCGGCCTTTGATGCAGCGAAGTAGATGGGTCAAAAGACAAGCTATTTCGTTCAATTTATAAAATTTTCGTTTCTAAGGGTTTCTTAAAATCAGGGACGGGTAAATTGTTTTTTCACATCCCTGGATATTTTACCAGTCCAGTGTGACCAGGCAAGGGTCGTAGTCGGCAGGCGGGGTCAAGCCAAGAAGGGTGCATATGGTGGCTGCCACATTGCTTAATCCGGGATTTTTCACCGAACCCATGGAAAAATTGTTAACTCCGGTAAAGTCCTTGATAATAAAAGGTACGGGATTTTTTGTATGGGCCACCATGGGGGACAGGACTCCGTCCTTTGCTGTCCACATACAGTCAGCGTTGCCGTGGTCAGCGGTGATTATGGCGACACCCCCTGCCTTTTTAAGGGCTGCCAAAAGTCTTTTAAGGCACATATCCACAGTCTCCACTGCAATACGTATTGATTGGGGTTTCCCTGTGTGGCCGACCATATCACCGTTTGCGTAATTTAAACGGATAAATTTATAGTTTTCGATTGTTATTGCTTCTATCGCTTTATCCGTAATTTCTGTCGCCTTCATCCATGGCCGCAGGTCAAAGGTTACTTTGTCTGAATCTATTTCTTCATATTTTTCCAGTTTTTCATCAATATATCCGGAATTGTTACCGTTCCAAAAATAGGTAATATGACCAAATTTTTGTGTTTCTGAAACGGCATAGGAGGTAATTCCGCTGGCACAGAGATATTCCCCCAGGGTTTTCTCCACAGCTGACGGTTCAACAAGGTAATTTTTGGGGATACGTGCATCTCCATCATACTCCATAATGCCGGCATAGAAAACTTCCGGCAGCCGTTTTCTGTCAAACTCGATGAATTCGAACTCCTCAAAGGCCATGGATATTTCTATAGCCCGGTCACCCCGGAAGTTAAATAAAATTACGGAATCACCATCTTCGATGGTTCCCACCGGCTTGCCGTCTTCAATGATGACAAAGCTGTCCATGTACTGGTCGGTCATATCAGGATCTTCTTTATAATAGGTTTTTATCGCCTCAGATGCTGACGCAAACGCTCTCCCTTCTCCCAGCACATGAGCCTTCCAGCCCTTTTCAACCACTGACCAGTCGGCATTGTAACGATCCATGGTGGTAACCATTCTTCCCCCTCCCGAAGCCATCCGGTAGTCATGGTCACCTTTTGAGAGTTGGGAAAGTTTTTTTTCAAGGGGTTCAAAATACCCAAGGGCACTTTTTGCGTTTACGTCCCGGCCATCAATGATTCCATGCACCCGCACCCGTTTTATTCCGGTTTCCGAAGCTTTTTTAAGAATGGCATAAAGATGGTCAATGTGACTGTGGACGTTGGCATCTGATATCATCCCTATTAAATGGAGAGTTCCTCCCTGACCTGTGCGGCGGCATATCTCTCCCCATGTCTGCCCCTGAAAAATTTTTCCTGAAAAAATGGCCTCACTGACCAGCTTTGCCCCCTGTGGGAATATTCTTCCGGCACCAAGGGTATTATGGCCTACTTCAGAATTTCCCATGTCATCTTCTGACGGCATTCCCACCGCGGTTCCATGGGCTTTTAATTGTGTGCAAAGGGGCTCTTTGAGCAATTCGTCAAGCAGCGGTGTGTATGCCATGTGCACACCATTACTTTCATCATTGGGCCCGATTCCAATTCCGTCCATGATTACCATGACCACTGGCCCGGGGAAAGCGGAATATCCAGGATACTGTTTTAATATCATGCTGCTCATATGTCCCTCCATTATGAGTCCGTGTAAAACAGACTTATTTTATGAAAATAGTAATTATTCAGCAAATATGTACGGCAACAGGTATAATCAGATCATGTCTGCTGCCTATCTTAAATTAGCGACGCTGAATAGTTGCGAAAAATATATCATTTTGATGATTTCAGGGGCTGGTTCTATTTTTTTAAGGAGCCCTTAATATATAAATCTATATAATTAATTTTACAAGGATAGAGGGAAAAATTTAAGAAAGCCTGTGGCGCATTGGCCAAAGGTTTTGATTGATAAGAAAGTCAGATTATTTATGTAGAAGCATATTATAAAAGAGGATGTTGGGAAAAATTATTATAAAATAATAATTTGCTGACTTTACAATTCTGAAAAAAGCAAAAGTAAAAGGGAGTTGATTCTATCGTTGATTATCAGATGTAAGGGTGAGCTATGGTGAAATCAGAAGTAATCCCGTAAAAGGCAACTATTCAGCTGTGCTGATTGCAAACAGCACCAAGTTTAATCAAATTATACCTGTTACTATACATAGCTGAATACTTACCTTAAATTCTGAGTTAATATGTTTCACGCCACAAGTTTGTAAACTTCAATAGCATAATGGGGACACATTTTTCCGCACATAGCACAAGCATTACAGTTTTCAGGTTCAGAAAAAATCGGAGTCTGATACCCAAGAGAAGTGAATTGATCCTCTGCCATGGTAATACATCCTTGATTGCAAGACATTACACAAAAAGCACACCCGCGACAGAAATCTTCTTTAATGATTATTTCGCCCTTTGCCATTAGTCATTCCTCCATTTAATAAGTAGTGTTTGACCGAAGAGTTCCAATTTTTTAAAATTAATTTCCAGAAAGTCTACCAGAAAGTCTAAGGGTTCGGTCAAAAATAAATTAGCAATTTTAAGTGTTGAGGCGCCTGGCTGGCAAGGCGCAAAAGCGCAGGAATATCAAGATATTTCTGCGCTTTCGGAACGCAGGCAGGCGGGATGCATCGGCACTTAAAATGTAAAGTTATTTTTGAGCGAGCCCTAAGTAACGCAAAAATAGTCCCTGCCTATGCAGGTATAAAGAAATAACCAAGTCCCCATAATTTTCTCCAGCTTAAAACAGACCAAAACCGATTTTCCCTTTAGCAAACATAATAACTTTATATCATATATGATAAAAAAAAATACTATGTCAACAAAAAAGTATAAAATCAGTAATAACTGCTACAATCCGTATCAGCCTGGAAAATATGTTTAAATATGACATACTAAATTAATATGTTATAAAAAAAACAAATAAAATTGTTGACAACGTTTAAATAAATCTAATAAGGTAAAAAACCTATTTGTCCCTATTATGTTATATTGGTATGACATGGCTAAAAGTTATATTAGCATAATATAATTATGTTTGATAAGGCTTGCACTGGAACGTCCCCGGCTAATTTGGGTGTTACCATCAAAGCACTTAGCTGTTCAAGGATTCTGAGCAGCAGCTTCCAGGTCATAACCATCCTTATTCTTATTTAGTTTTCATAGTATATTTTATAACATCTATAGCAGTTTTTTCTTTAATTTTGTGATATCACCCATGGATTTTTATTTTTAACATGGCTGCTGATATCCCTTTGTTTTCAAAAGAAAAACTGTAAAATTATCACTTGTGCATGTTGCAAAAATTCTATTTCGAAAGGAGTTGCTTATGGGAGAAAAGTTGTTTATTCATGGCTATGAGGCCGTAGGCCGCGGGGCTTTAAACGCGGGTTGCCTCCATTTCTTCGGATATCCTATTACGCCTCAAAATGAAATTACCGAATTCTTTGCCCGTGAATTGCCACAGCGGGGAGGACGGTTTGTTCAGACAGAAAGTGAATTGTCATCTGCATCCATGGTGTTTGGTGCCGCCACAACCGGTGTCAGAGCTATGACATCCACAGCGAGTCCTGGCTGGGGTTTGATGCAGGAAATATTATCCCACATAAGTTTTTGTGAATTACCATGTGTTGTGGTCAATGTCCAAAGGGGAGGGCCTGGACAAGGGACGACACGCCATGCCCAGACAGATTATCTCTCGGCCACCCGCGGTGGGGGACAAGGGGGATATAAAAGTATAGTTCTTGCGCCTTCGTCAGTGCAGGAATGTCACGACTTAATGCAGCTTGGATTTTACCTTGCAGACAAGCATCGAATTTTGACGGTTATTCTGGCAGACGGGATTCTTATACAGATAGCTGAATCTATAAATACAGATGTCCTGAAATTTGATCCATTGCCTCCAAAGGATTGGGCACTAAAAGGAATAGGTAATAAGGGCGGTCGTTTTGACTGGCATCATTCCACCAGGGGCCTCATACCCCCTGTATACAAAACTATTATTGAACAGATTCATGCAAAGTATAACAAGATAATTGAAACTGAAGTAAGGTTCAAAAGTTATCAGGCCGATGATGCAGAGTTGATTCTGGTGGCATATGGATATGTTGCCCGCTGTGCTGAAGAAGCCGTGAATATGGCCCGCAGCCAGGGTTTAAAGGTTGGTTTGATTCGTCCCATAACTTTGTGGCCCTTTCCGTATAATATTTTAAAGGAAAAAGCCACCCAGGGTGCTAAATTTTTGGTTGTAGAAGACAGTATGGGTCAGATGGTTGAAGATGTAATGCTTGGTGTTGAGGATAAAAGCCTCATCTCCTTTTTAGGAATGTCCTCCAGACATGATATAGGAGAATTGGGAATGATATTTCCGGAGACCATTTTAGAGGAGGTGAAAAAGATAATATGAATAACAATCTCAACGCCGTAAAAAAAGAACTGATTTATGCTCCCTCGCAGTACAGGCTTGGGGCGCAAAGTCCGGCATGCCCCGGTTGCGGCAGTCCCCTGGCGTGCAATATTATTATGGATTCCCTTGAAGAAATGGGGATAATTGAAAATTCAATAGTTGTAATCGGCGTAGGATGCACAGGCATGGGGTTTTTCGGAACAAAAGTAGATATGACTTTTTGTGCCCATGGGCCTGCCCCTTCCGTAGCCGCAGGTATAAAACAGGGAAATTATGATAAATCAATAGTCTTTACCATTCAGGGAGATGGGGATTGTGCAGCCATAGGTGCAGGCTATCTGGTTAATTCAGCTGTAAGGGGTGATAAAATTACGATAATCATGTGTAATAACACCACTTATGGAACCACCGGAGGCCAGATGGCTCCAACGTCCCTGATAGGTCAAAAAACAACAACAACCCCTGAAGGAAGAATAGGGGCAAAACATGGATATCCTCTTCATGTCCCGGAGATGATTGCTCCAATGAAGGGGGTTGCATATAGTGCCAGAGGCTCAGTTCATAATTTTGCTAGTTACCAGCGTACTAAAAAATATGTAAAAAAAGCGTTCCAAAAACAGATTGACGGGGTTGGCCTCGGTTTTGTTGAGATTCTAACCGCTTGCCCTGTTAACTGGCATATGACACCGGTGGAGGCGATGAAGTGGATAGAAGACGAAATGATCCTCGAGTATCCCCTTGGCGAATTTAAAAATGTAGATAGTATTGAATAATTAAATAGTGCCCGAATGAAAAATAGAAAATTTTTCCCTGCTGCAGAAATTGGAAAATCAGCAGATTTCGTTCAGGCATTAAACAGATATGCAACCAGGAGGGGATATGGAGCAGAAGAAGAATAAAGGCGAACTCCTCATAGCAGGAGTTGGAGGCTGGGGGATTGTAACAATCGGAAATATACTGGCAGATGCCGCCATTCAGACCTATGAGAATGTTGCATGGTTTCCCAGCTATGCAACTATGATGCGGGGAGGGGAAACTGAATGTTGTATAACTTTTTCCCAGGAAAGAATAGCATCGCCAATAATTTATAAGAGCTCTGCGGTGATGGTCCTTGGAGCCTCACGAATAGATGCATTTAAAAACAGGGTAAAACCCGGTGGTGTAATGATCATAGAAAAAACCGGTATAACCGAGGAAAACAAGGTATCCATAGAAGACGCAGATGTAAGATATGTGTCGGCAATAGATGCGGCGCAGAAACTGGGGAATATTAAAAACGCAAATATAGTCATCATGGGAGCCTATATTGGGGTAACCGGGTTAATGTCAAAAGAATCTGTCCTGGAAAGAATTGACGTCAGGTTTGGAGGGAAAGGTAAAGAGGCAAGGGTATCCGCAGCTAAAGAAGCTTTTCTTGCCGGCATAGAACTTGTTTAGAGTAGAGATGTAAGTATTGATAACAGATAGATGTTCAGGTAATAAACTTCACAAGGTCGGAGGAGAAAAGGCTTATTATATACGCCTACGGTAGATAGCATAGTGAAATTATTATATGAACATCTATTCTCTTATTGGAAAATAATTGAATAGTGCCCAACGAAAACTGGATTCTTCTTAAGTTTAGGGAAAAGAGGGTTTTCGTTTGTGCGCTATTTGAATGAACGTTATGTTTGTAGTAATAACAGTACATATATGGAGGACCATAACAAAAAAACAGCACCTTAAAATCCGTTATGAACCAGCAATGTCAAACTGTTGTAAGTATAGACCTCCATCTAAATAATTTCACACGCCAATAAAAATATCTTAACAACCTTGCCGCATTTACGCTTTATTCAAGAAATTTTCATAGCCTCGTGAAATTAATTATCTGGAAATCTATAAAGGCAATCTTAAAGTGTTTTACAGGTTTATTTATGAAGTATGACCCAGGAATTATACATATCATTATTGATTAGGAGGCACTTGAAATGGCTACAATGGGCAAAGAGAAGAAATTACAAGATTTTGTTGACAAGAGGGAGTACTGGAAGTGGGCAGAGACTGCACGTTCGCCGCGCGTAAATTATTTAAGAAAAGCAGTATGGTCAAAAGGATCCAAGGGGGCTTCCTATCTTCCAGGGATTAAAATGGATCACTATGGCCCACTATATTATGGTGAGGCATTTGGAAACCCCGACGCCATTAGTGAACCATACATTGCAACATACGCAAAAGCCATAGTAAAAATCAACGACAATATTCCGGTCTTTGTTGTTGACCAGTCACGGATTATTGGATGCTGTGCATCTGCTCCCCATAAAATTTTTTGGGTTCCCGTGGGATCTTATTCTGCTAACGAAGATGCATTTAATGATAAAGATGATCTTGTTGAACCGGAATTTCGTGATTCAATAGAAAAAAATCTTGAAATACTAAAACCCTGGACGCAGCAGACTCTCACAGAAAAAATTTTGAGCAAAAGGCAGATGATCATGGCCCGCACCGCCCAGGTTTATACAGGGGGTCCCCATCTTGAAAATACCGCTTACTGCACATCCCAGTTTTCCTATTATAAAAAGGGTTTTAAGGCAATTATTGAAGAGATTGATGGAAAGCTTGCAGGGGCCAATGATGTTCTATATAAGGTCGGAGCCAAACCTGAATTTAAGGATGAAGAGTATTATTTAGAAAGAATCGATACTTGGAAATCGATGAAATCAGTTCTGGAATCAGCAATCCGCTATGCTAAACGGCTCTCACGCCTTGCAAAAATAATAGCTGAAAATTTTGAATCCGACCCTGTGAGAAAGCAGGAATTGCTCGATATAGCCGAGCGGTGTGCCTGGGTGCCTGAAAACGGCCCCAGAAATTTTCCCGAGGCTCTGCAGTTTGAACATATTCAGACCCAGTGCCGTAAAAGAGAAAAATCAGATGCTTCATGGCCTGCACATCCTGACTGGTGGTTCTGGGAATGGTATGAGCAGGATGTGATTAAAGAGAAATCTTTGACAAGGGATGATGCCCTGGAATATGTGTGCGAATATCTTATTCGTGCTTTTGAATATGGAAGCTGCAGAAATCGTCAGAATCGGGAATTGATGACAGGAGATCCCGGACCCTACGTCTGGACCATGGGAGGAATGGGGCCCGACGGAGAAATGAAGTATAATGATCTTACAAACTTAATATTCGAAGCCGCAAGGCTTGTCAGGGTTACCTCTCCAACCTATGCACTTCGATATAATAAAGAAATGCCTGACGATGCTTTGAAAAATGCTTTTGAATGCATACGCCACGGTCTTGGATATCCTAATATCAGAAATGATCAGGTATTAATAAAAGCTAACATGTACTGGAGCGGTACACCAGAAAATGAGGCCCGCACATGGACAGCCCAGTCCTGTCTTGTTCCCTGCCCTGAAACCAAAAACGGCTGTATGCCCTCCAGGTATTCTTCAGCCACAACTTATGGTTCAAAATGTGTGGAGCTAGCTTTATGGAACGGTCATAATCCCGTATTTAATATGCAGATCGGCCCAAAAACCGGTGATCCAACAAAAATGACCTTTGAAGAGTTGGTGGATGCTTCCATTGAGCAGTACAAAACTTATCACTGGGAGGGTGCCAAGGTAAGAAATATGGCCCGTTCCATAGAAAAACGGATAGGCAGGCCCTATCTTTCTGCAACCTATGAGCGATGCGTTGAGGCCGGGCTCAACTGTTACCAGACCGCTGAATATGGAAACAACTGGCTTTCATCATTCATATGGATGGATGGATTAGACTCCCTTGTGGCAACCAAGAAGCTTGTATATGACGAAAAAAAATATACGATGGAGCAACTGCTTACTATGCTCAAGGCTAATTGGGAAGGATATGAAAAAGAGCGGATGGATTTTGTAAAAGCGCCCAAGTGGGGAAATGATGACCCATATGCGGATGATATTATTGTAAAATTTCACGAAAAAATGCGTGATGTTGTTTGTATGCCTTGCCAGGGCTGGGGTACTACTTCAAAAGGAGTTCCCCTGGCACCCCAAAATATTGCGGCCCACACTATTCTAGGAAACCACCTGGGAGCACTGCCCAATGGAAGACGCCTCGGTGACACCTGTTATGATGGAGGCTGCTCCCCTGGACCAGGGATGGACAAAAAAGGTCCCACAGCTGTTTTGAATTCAGCAGGAAAGCTTACCCACGAAAATATGTTCAGAGCGTCTCTTTTAAACCAGCGCCTTTTGCCGGCGCAATTTGTCGGGGATAAGGGTTTTGAAATCTGGAAATCATATTTGGAAGGATGGTGTGATCTTGGAATTAATCATATTCAGTTCAACATGATCGACAATGAAACCCTGTTTTCCGCCCAAAAAGAGCCGGAGGAGTATGATGAACTTTTTGTTCGTGTTGCAGGGTACAGTGCACAATTTATAACTCTTAATAAAAGAACCCAGGATTCGATTATAGCAAGAACCATACAGGAAATTTAGTTTTATACCGGTATTCTTTGTGTAATTAATTACGTAAATAATGCCGGCTGGAAGTAATAACACGTCAAATAAATTAAAACTGTTTTAAGGAACGGAGATGAAATAAGTTGAGCAGAAATAGCGCAGGATTTTGGCCCATATACAAGGCGCATTAAAGGTTGCATACTATACGTATTCGGCCTTTGATGCAACGAAGTAGATGGGCCAAAAGACAAGCTATTTCGTTCAACTTATAAAATTTTCGTTCCTAAGTACCAGTCTACATGTTTTTAAGAAACACCTCTAAAATATGTTAAAAAATAATGTTTTATCATAAGGGTGCCTTGAAAAAACAGAATTTTCGTTTGAGGACAAGGAGCGCGAAAATTAAAAGGTGCAGCATGCACAGGGTATGTGAGCATCTTTTATTTTCGCAGTAACACCGTAATCTGGCAAAAAGGCAATTTTTCAAGGATCCATAAAGGATAATTAAGGGGTACTTATAAAATGGCTACAACAGATAAACAGAAAAAATTACAAAATTTTGTTGATAAGAGGGAATATTGGAAGTGGGCCGAAACTGCACGCTCGTCACGGGTAAACTATTTAAGAAAAGCTGTATGGTCAAAAGGCTCCAAGGGGGCATCCTATCTTCCCGGCATTAAAATGGATCAATATGGACCAATGTTTTATGCTGAGGCCTTTGGGAATCCAGATGCCATTGCTGAACAGTATATTACAACATACGCAAAAGCTGTGGTAAAATGCAACGACAATATTCCGATTTTTGTTGTTGATCAGTCAAGGATTATTGGGTGCTGCGCATCTGCCCCCCATAAACTTTTCTGGGTTCCTGTGGGATCTTATTCCGCAAACGAAGATATGTTCAATGATAAAGATGATCTTGTTGAACCGGAATTTCGTGATTCAATAGAAAAAAGCCTTGAAATATTAAAACCGTGGACACAGCAGACCCTTACAGAGAAGATTTTAAGTAAAAGGCAGATGGTAATGGCCCGCACCTCTCAGGTTTATACAGGGGGTGCTCACCTTGAAAATTCAGCTTACTGTACATCCCAGTTTTCCTATTATAAAAAGGGCTTTAAGGCAATTATTGAAGAGATTGACGAAAAACTAGCAGCGGCAAATGATGTTCTTTATAAGGTAGGAGCCAAACCTGAATTTAAAGATGAAGAGTATTATCTAGAAAGAATCGATACTTGGAAATCGATGAAATCAGTTCTGGAGTCAGCAATCCGCTATGCTAAACGGCTATCCCGCCTTGCAAAAATAATAGCTGAGAATTTTGAATCCGATCCGGCGAGAAAGCAGGAATTGCTCGATATAGCCGAGCGGTGTGCCTGGGTTCCTGAAAATGGCCCCAGAAACTTTCCCGAGGCTCTGCAGTTTGAACATATTCAGACCCAGTGCCGAAAACGGGAAAAATCGGACGGTTCATGGCCTGCGCACCCTGACTGGTGGTTCTGGGAATGGTATGAGCAGGATGTTATTAAAGAAAAGTCCATGACAAGGGATGATGCCCTGGAATATATGTGTGAATACCTTATCCGTGCTTTTGAATATGGAAGCTGCAGAAATCGTCAAAGCAGAGAATTGATGACAGGAGATCCAGGACCCTATGTCTGGACCCTTGGAGGCATGGGCCCCGACGGTGAAATGAAGTATAATGATCTTACAAATTTAATTTTTGAAGCCGCAAGGCTGGTCAGAGTCACCTCTCCCACATATGCTCTTCGCTACAATAAAGAAATGCCTGATGATGCTTTGAAAAATGCTTTTGAATGCATACGCCACGGGCTTGGGTATCCTAATATCAGAAATGATCAAGTATTAATAAAATCGAACATCTACTGGAGCGGTACTCCAGAAAAGGAGGCCCGCACCTGGACAGCCCAGTCCTGTCTTGTTCCCTGCCCTGAAACCAAAAACGGTTGTATGCCCTCCAGGTATTCTTCAGCCACAACCTATGGTTCAAAATGTGTGGAACTTGCTTTATGGAATGGTCTTAATCCCGTATTTAATATGCAGATCGGTCCTAAAACCGGCGATCCAGTTAAAATGACCTTTGAAGAGCTGGTTGATGCTTCCATTGAGCAGTACAAAACTTATCATTGGGAGAGCGCAAAGGTAAGAAATATGGCCAGATCCATAGAAAAACGGATAGGAAGGCCCTACCTTTCAGCGACCTATGAACGATGTGTGGAAGCCGGGCTCAACTGTTATCAAACCCCTGAATACGGTAATAACTGGCTTTCATCATTCATATGGATGGATGGAATAGATGCCCTTGTGGCAACCAAAAAGCTTGTATATGATGATAAGAAATATACAATGGAGCAGTTGCTTGCCATGCTCAAAGCCAATTGGGAAGGGTATGAAAAGGAACGGATGGATTTTGTAAAAGCTCCCAAGTGGGGAAATGATGATTCGTATGCGGATGATATTATTGTAAAGTTTCATGAGAAAATGCGTGATGTTGTTTGTATGCCTTGCCAGGGTTGGGGCACTCACTCAAAAGGAGTCCCCCTGGCTCCCCAGAACATTGCTGCCCACACTATCCTGGGAAACCACCTGGGAGCACTGCCCAATGGAAGACGCCTTGGTGACACCTGTTATGATGGAGGCTGTTCTCCGGGGCCTGGGATGGACAAAAAAGGTCCCACAGCTGTTTTGAATTCAGCAGGAAAGCTTACCCACGAAAATATGTTCAGGGCGAATCTTTTAAATCAGCGTCTTTTACCGGCGCAATTTGCCGGGGATAAGGGTTTTAGCATCTGGAAATCATATTTGGAAGGATGGTGTGATCTTGGAATTAATCATATTCAGTTTAACATGATAGATAATGAAACTCTGTTATCCGCCCAAAAAGAGCCGGAGGAATATGATGAACTTTTTGTTCGTGTTGCAGGGTACAGTGCACAATTTATAACTCTTAATAAAAGAACCCAGGATTCGATTATAGCAAGAACTATACAGGAAATTTAATTTTGTGATTATACTGTTTCACCTTTGAATTTTTCGCAGTGGTTTCCGGTTAGAATTTTGCGCAGGAAAAGTTTGATTGTTTTTTTAGCAATAGTTTAAAAAACAATCAAACTTCCCATTTTTTCTTTTTTACAATTTCCTGACTGGACATTACTGAATTTTTTATGTACCAAATTACGTTTATGGCAACGTTCCTGTTTAAGATATATTTTGACATTTTTTAAGCTGTAGGCTCTTGGAAGATTAATTTCAGAGAAAGCCTATACCTTTAAACTTACCCCAGGACCTATACCGCCGTAACAAATTGAGCAGAAAGGAGCCGCAAATGAGTGCACGAACCCAGCAACTAAAAAAAGATTGTGTCATTAAAACCCACAAACTTGTCTCACGTGGTCTTAATGACGAAGAGGGAGTAAAGGAGGGAAGCCCTTTTCGTGAAGGTATGGAAGTTAGCTTGTGTCTGGACAGAGCCAGGTTGATTACAGAAGGATATAAGCAAAACGATCATGAGCCATATGTTATTAAACGGGCAAAAGCCCTGGCTCACATATTGGACAATATGGCCATCTATATTCTCCCCAATGAACTGATTGTGGGTAATTATGCCAGTGCACCGAATAAAGTCGCTCATTATCCTGATCTGCAGTGGCGTTGGCTGGAAAAAACAATATGTACTCCAGGGGGGCCTTACGAACAGCTTCTTTCTGAAAATGAAAAAAAGGAAATGATAGAGCTGCATAAATACTGGCAGCCCAGGTCTGTACATGGAATGGAAAGAAAAATTTTGCCGGATGAGGCAAAAAAGTTTTTCTATTATAAGGGTCTTTCTGTTTTTACATATAACTGGGAAATGGGGACTCCCAATTATGAAAAAATATTTTCCTTGGGCTTAAACGGAATTATAAAGGAAATAGACGAAAGGATAGAAGAGATAAATGATGAATACATGGAATTAAAAAACCCTGATACATTCCTTGCACAATCAAGGGATTTGCAGGCCATGAAGATAGCCCTCCAGGGTGCTATAAGGTGGGGTCAAAGATTTTCCGAACTTGCAAAGGAGATGGCTTTAGAAGAAAAGGATGAAGATAGAAAAAAGGAATTGGAACAGATAAGTGCAAGCTGTGCCTGGGTACCTGCCAATCCCCCAAGAACAAGCAGGGAGGCTCTTCAGTGTTTCTGGCTTATTCACCTGATAACAGGTTATATTGACGAACCCCATGTGGGCTGCGGTGTAAGGCTGGACAAAATTTTGGGCCCCTTATATCAAAAGGATTTAAAAACAGGGATTACAAGCAGCGAGGAAACCCAGGAACTTCTGGAATGTCTCTGGATTAAATTTTTGGAGACCGGTTTCCTCCATCCACCCATATGGACTGCAAGCGGCGGCGGTGGCCTTGGCTGGCAGACACTTACTATTGGTGGTGTTGATGCTGCGGGGAAAGATCTCACCAATGATGTAACCTATCTTATTTTAGATTCCATGGAGGCCCTAAATACGTTGCAGCCGCCTCTGGCCATGAGGGTTCATGAGAATACCCCAAAGGCTTTATTGGTAAAAGCGACTGATGTTTTGAGCTCAGGCGTCTCACAACCAGCCATGTTTAACGATAAAGCTGTTATACCAAGGCTTGTTAATCTTGGCGTACCCGAAGAAGAGGCCAGGGACTATGCAATCAGCAACTGTATGTGGCCTGTTATTCCAGGTAAAAATATAGTTCACAGATCTTCAAACGGCGGCGTTGTTCTCATGCCGAAATGCCTGGAGCTTGCCCTGAATCAGGGCAAGGATATGCGAACCGGTAAACAATTAAGTGTTGTAACAAAAAATCCTCTGGAGTTTAAATCCATAGAAGAAGTAATTGACGCTGTAATTGAGCATTACAAATATGCTGCCAACGGATTATATTCCGTTGCGAATATGGCAAACAAGCTTTATGAGGAATATCTGCAAAGGCCATTTCTTTCTGCTATAATTGATGGCTGCATAGAAAGGGCTCAGGAACTGCGCAAATGGACATATATGCCTTATAATGATGTGGCAACAGTAGGTATTACAAATACTGGAGATTCTTTGGCATCTCTTAAAAAGTTGATCTTTGATGAAAAAAAGGTCCCCATGGAAAAGATGCTCTTTGCATTGAAAAATAACTGGAAAGGGGCTGAAGATTTAAGGGAGATGTGTCTTAAGGTTTCTAAATTCGGGAATGATGATGATTATTCTGACACTTTAACTGTTGAGCTCTTTGAAAGAGTTGCGAAAGAAGTCAAGGAGATGAATTCATATATAAGTGGAGAAATTTATCCCGGCATTGTTGACGGCAGCGCAGCAACAGCGCATTATGGCTTTTCAGGTGAAACGTCTGCCACACCCGACGGGAGAATGGATGGAGAACCCTTTGCCGATGGGACTGTTTCACCAGCAACGGGATTTGATAAAAAAGGACCCACCGCCGCACTTTTGTCAGTGGCCAAGATCAAGCCTTCAAAAACATGGAATCCTTTGTTTAATCAGTCCTTTTCGCCACCCTTTCTCAAGGGTGAGTTTGTGGATAGATTTGCAGATTATTTAAGAACATGGGCGGAGTTAGGTGTACATCACATCCAGTTTTCTGTTGTTACCCCTGAAGATTTTGAGGCTGCCCAGGCAAATCCGGACAAATATGCAGAACTTATTGTCAGGGTATGTGGTTATTCCGCATACTTTATCGATCTTAGTAAAGGTTTGCAGGATACTGTAATTGAGAGAACCTCCCACTCTCTGGCCGGGTAGTAATCACGACTAATTTTTTTGATCCTCCTGAATAAAAGGGGGGTCAAAATAGATACATAGACCGTCACATAAAGAATTTTGCTGGGTTATGGGTCGTTGGAGTACAAAGCCTCTTTCTCCCCTATTATTTGTGAAATTAATTATCTGACAATCTACAGCTTTTGATCGAGTACGAATCAACAGCAAGGGGATTAAGATGGGTGAATTGTCATATGGCCTTGAGGGTAAAGTTGTAATTGTTACAGGGGCAAGCAGAGGAATAGGGCTTAAAATAGCTCAAACTCTTATTGAAGAAAATGCAAAAGTTGTAATATGTGGTAGAAAAGAGGAAAATCTTGATAACGCAAAAAACATGCTCAACGCAGGGGAAAATCTTCTGACAGTTCCTGCCCATATAGCAAAAGAAGAGGATGTGGAAAAACTCTTTAAGGAAACAATAGACTATTTTGGGAAACTTGATATCCTGATTAATAACGCAGGAATGAATATTGCCACTAAGCTTGTTGATACTGAGCCTGCTCTTTGGCAGAAAATAATCGATTCCAATTTAACAGGAACTTTTTTATGCTCCAGAAAAGCCGGGAGTATAATGCGAGAACAAAAAAAAGGAAAAATTGTTACAATCTCTTCCCTGGCAGCTAAACGGGCGGCACCCGCGATGGGGATATACGGCATTGCAAAAGCCGGAATCGAGATGATGACAAAGGTACTGGCCCTTGAGCTTGCGCCTTTTAATATTCAGGTCAATGCTGTTGCGCCATCCATGGTAAAAACAGATTTCAGTAAGCCCTTCTGGTCCAATAAAAAGATGTGTGAACAGATTTTAAAAGCTGTTCCCCTTGGAAAAATAGCAGATCCAATGGAAGTTGTACATCCGACGCTCTTTTTATGTTCTGAAGGTGCGTCGTTTATTACGGGGCAAACAATTATGGTGGATGGGGGAAGCAGTGCTGTATAGTCTTTCGGTATTTTTTGTGAGTATTGAAAAAAAAAATTGATAATATATTAAATAAGATATATCAATACTTATTATTTGCCTGTTTGGATAGGTATAGATCGTCACATAAATAATTTCACTCTGTTATTTATGGGAGCTATATAAATAGTATTATTTTTCGCTCTATCCTTGTGAAATTAATTCTGTGACAATCTATAAGTCTTTAAAATATTTTTTTAAGGGCTGGTTTTTTAATATATTTTGTTTAATAAAGGAGAATATAGATGGATTTAAATGGAAAAACTGCAGTTGTCACAGGAAGTGCCAGAGGAATAGGATTTGCCATGGCAGAACTTTTTGCATCCAAAGGCGCAACTGCTGTTATATCTGATATTCCTGGACCTGGCATTGAAGAGGCTGTTAAGAAAATTGAAGAAAAAGGTGGTAAAGCCATCGGGATCCCCTGTGATGTATCCAAGGAAGAGCAGGTGGAAAGTTTGATGAAAAAGATTGTTGATGAAACAGGACGGCTTGATGTTGCAGTATTAAATGCAGGGATTCTTAGGGATGGACTTCTTGTAAAAGCAGACAGAAAAACCCAGCAGGTTGTAAGCAAGATGACCCTTGCCCAGTGGCAGGCAATTATAGATGTAAACTTAACCGGCGTATTCCTTTCAGGAAGAGAAGCAGCCGTACAGATGGTAAATTGCGGCAATGGCGGCGTGATTATACCCATATCCTCAATCGCCAGGCATGGTAATGCCGGACAAACCAATTACAGTGCTGCAAAGGCCGCAGTTGCAGCTTTGGCCGTGGTATGGTCAAAGGAGCTGGCACGCTATAAAATCAGATCTGCTGCAATAGCCCCGGGTTTTATTGCGACACCCATGGTTTTGCAGGATATGAATCCAGCTGCTTTGGAAAAATTCAAGAAAATGATCCCCATAGGACGGATGGGAGAACCTGAAGAAATAGCCCATACAGCCGCATATATTGTTGAAAATGAGATGATTACAGGGATTACCATTGATGTATCTGGCGGTATAAGACTATAGATCGTCATATAAACAATTTATTTTGTTAATACTTTCCCCTGATTTCCAGGTTTTTGCCCGGGAGTCAGGGGTTTTTTTTGAACCCCTGTCAGACTATGATTATACGGATTGATACATATTTTTTTTTACTCATATTTTTGCTTTTCCCCTTATTTTCTGTTTGTGCAGATACAATTTTTTTAAAAAATGGCAATGAAATTAAAAATGTAAGAGCCTGGGAAGAGGATGGATTGATAAAATGTTTTCAATACGGCGCCATTGTTGGTTACCAGAAAAAAGATGTTGTGCGGATCGAAAAAGGTCTGGTTAAAGAAAGCTCGAAACCCCCATTGCTCTGGAAAGGAGGATACGGCCACGGGGACAAGCCCGAATTTTTTAAAGTAATAAGAGTTTTTGACGGGGACAGTTTCATAGCATCATATAAAAAAATAAAAATTGGAATCAGAATTATAGGGATTGATGCTCCTGAAACAGGAAAAAAAAGGGGAAAGGGACAGCCCTTTGCCAAAGAAGCCGGGAAATACCTGAAAAAAATGATAAAAGGAAAAACAGTTGCCATAAAAAGTTATGGTACTGATCGCTACAACCGGCAGCTTGCAGAGGTTTTTGTGGGGAACGCAAACCTAGGATTTGAAATGATAAAGGCCGGCCTGGCCGAGGTGTATAATAGTAAAAGATTACCTAAAGGTTTTGACGTGCGTCAATACTTAAGAGCAGAAAAAAAGGCAAAAAAATACCAGAGGGGGATATGGTCCCTTGGAGATAAATACATAAGTCCAAAAATATGGCGTAAAAAAAAGCGTGTTACCTATAAAACGCGCTGATTTTATCCACAACATATTCTATTTGGTCATTCGATAATTCAGAATACACAGGAAGCGCAAGTGTATGTTCTGCTGCATATTCGGCCACAGGAAAATCACCTTTTTTATATCCCAGCCCTTTGAAACATTCTTGAAGATGTAAAGGAACCGGGTAATATATCTCTGTTCCTATTCCTGATTCCTGTAAAAACAGGCGGAGTTCATCCCTTTTTTCAGTTAAATTTATTACAAACTGATTGTAAATATGGCGGGTCTCCCTCTCTTCAGGAAGGGTGAGGAATTTGTCGAGGCCTGCGGCTGTGATAAGTTCCCTGTATTTTAACGCATTTTCCCGACGCCCCTTTGTCCATGAATCAAGATATTTGAGTTTAACAGAGACAATTGCCGCCTGGAGGGCATCGAGCCTGAAATTTCCCCCTACAATTTTATGATAATACTTTGGCTCTGCTCCGTGATTTCTGAGAATTTGCAGGTTATGATTAAACTCATCCGAATCTGTTGTTACCATCCCTCCGTCTCCAAAGGCACCTAAATTTTTTGACGGGAAAAAAGAAAAACATCCAAAATCCCCCATGGAACCTGCACGTTTTTCCCCATACTCAGACCCTATGGCCTGGGCAGCATCCTCTATTGTAACAAGATTGTAATCCTTTGCAAAATCAAGAACAGTATCCATCTCTGCAGACTGGCCATACAGGTGTACAGGAATTATTCCCTTTAGCCTCTTTTTTTCCTTGCTGCTCAAGGCATCAGCAACCCTGCTTATACTTTCCGGGTCAATATTACAGGTTTCAGGATCGATATCTGCAAAAACCGGTTTTGCCCCCACCCTGCATATGGAACCTGCTGTGGCAAAAAAAGTATAGGGGCTGGTGAGAACAATGTCTCCATCCCCTATACCCGCAGCCATAAGAGATATTATTAAAGCGTCGGTGCCAGAAGAAACTCCAACGGCATGTTTTGTACCGCAATATCTGGCGATATCTTTTTCCAGGGTCTCCACATGGGGGCCAAGGATAAAATACTGGCTTTCAAAAATATCCTGAGTAACTTTCAGGATTTCTTCTTTTATTGTTTTGTATTGGAGCTTAAGGTCTAATAATGGTACTTTCATAATAATTTTCAGGAACTCCAGATTTAATTAATTGAACAAAGATTACGCAGAATATGGTTTTATATAGATTGTCAGAGAATAGCCCTATTTTAAAACTTGGCACAAGACCAGGGGGGGGAAGGTGTATTATAATACTCCTACCACCTGTAACTGAGTAAATTTATTTATGTGATGATCTATATGCATTCAGCGCAGGATAATGAGTATAGACTTTTTATTAGATAGTCATCCATTGTCAGGTGCTGAAAATGGTGAGGATGTAAAAAAATATACACCACTAAGGAACGGAGATGAAATAAGTTGAGCAGAAATAGCGCAGGATTTTGGCCCATATACAAGGCGCATTAAAGGTTGCATACTATACGTATTCGGCCTTTGATGCAACGAAGTAGATGGGCCAAAAGACAAGCTATTTTGTTCAACTTATAAAATTTTCGTTCCTAAAGTATCAAATAGAAAAACAGAAAACAATTAAAAAACAGGGTAACTATTCAGCGTCGCTGGTTTAAGATATGCAACAGATATAGATTAAATAATAAAAAACTTACATATCATGCCTGAAGCATGCTTAAAATCAGTACAGCTGAATAGTCACAAAAACAAAAGTCAACGCTGAAAAATTTAATTATTTAACCTGAAATTGTGCCACCATCCCCATTAATTGCTCCGCTTCTTTGCTCAGTTCTTCAGCGCTTGCATTCACCTGGGAGCTGGTGCTGGACATCTCACTTGAGGTCTGGTTAACATCTGCAATATCCTTTGCTATTTCATTTGCAACAGTGGAACTTTGCGCTACGTTCTCTGTTACTTCAGCAAGCCCCTGGGAAGCCTGGGTAACGTTATCGGCAATCTCTCTGGTGGTCACCGACTGTTCCTCCACTGCCGTGGCAATTGTGGCAACAATTTCGTTTACATTATTGACAACCTTTGTAATCTGCTTAATATGTGTGACGGTCCCTTTGGTTGAAGTTTGAATACCTTCAATTTTTTTTCTTATCTCTCCTGTTGCATCTGCTGTCTGTTTTGCAAGATCTTTTATTTCGTTTGCCACCACGGCAAAACCTTTGCCTGCCTCACCTGCCCGGGCCGCTTCAATGGTGGCATTTAGAGCCAAAAGATTTGTCTGTTCTGAAATTTCTGTTATGGTTTCAGTAACTTTGCCTATTTCATTGGCTGCCCTGCCGAGTTCATCAACTTTTTCAGAGGTTTTTGCGGCTTCGGATACAGCTTCACCGGTTACAGCCCGTGCTTTTTCCGTGTTATGGGCAATCTCATTGATCACGGAAGTCATCTCCTCAGCCGATGTAGCCACTATGCCGATATTGGTTGATGCCTCTTCCGCAGCAGCGGCCACAGAATTCATGTTGGAACTCATCTCTTCTGCTGCAACCGAAACTGTATTTGCCCTGCCCGCAACCTCTTCCGCACCTGTTAAAACATGGCCGGAGATGGAGAAAAGATTCGTTGATGAGTTATTAAGATTTTCTGCATTACCACTTATGCCTGTAATCATATCGTTTAATTTTTTAGTCATTTCATCAAGAACCCTCCCGATAATGCCCAGTTCATCCTTGCTTTCTATGCCGGATGTCAGAGTAAGATTTCCTGCTCCCAGCTCAGTGGAGAATTTTTTTACTTTTTCCAGTCTTTTTACAATGGAAAATACCGTTATGATGGCAAATATCATACAGCATATCCCGATAAATATTCCAGCAAACTGGCTGTTTAAAAGTATACTTACCCTTTTTTCCGACTGCTTTTGCATCATGATAACTGCGGTATTCATCTCTTCAAGGAGTAAAGAATTATTTTCTATAATCCAGTTTAAATCTTTATCAGACTTTCCTTCATTTTTCAAAACTGCATCAGCATGTCCGGAAAATTCTTTCCATATTTTGTCAACTTTTTTAATCTGGGAATAAACCGGCTCCCTGGCCTTTGGGCATTTTTTGTATTTTGTACTTTTGAGATCAATGGATATGGGAGCATCACCGGAATTCTGCAGCGCCGTTAGCGTCATATTAAATATTTTTATGCTGTTCTGGACTTTTTCAGTCAGTTCATGACCGGCCTTTCCGGTCTTGCTCCTTTCTGTTTGAAGCAGCAATAGATCTTTAGTCATTTGTTGTGACAGCATTCTCTGCCTCCCCGCAATATTTATAAGCAGGGCATCGTTTTTTTGTTTTGCTGTCACCCACCAGGTAACAAGAAACATGCTGATTATAATTGCAGACATCCCAATTATTGTAATTCCCAGTTTGTATTTAATAGTCATGAGCATTCCTCCCTTTTTTAAAAATAGCTTTGTATTTTAAGTTAGCAGGTAAATAAACTTATACTAAACATAATTTTAAAGAATTCAGAATAGGAGCTATAAATTTTCAAATAATTACGCGATTTTAAAATTTATCACAGGGCATGCGGGTAAAGGAATATAAAAAACTAAAAGAAAAGGAAAAAGAGGGCTAACATTTACGCATGAGTAGAGAAACTGTATGATAAAAACGAAGTAAAAAAATAGTCTTCAGCCTGGGACATTTTTTAGTTGTACCGCCTTTTATTTTTTTGTTGTTAAAAAGATGTCTGATTGTTATCAGTGAATAATTATCTGGAGAATACATCACCTGATCCCTTATATACAAGTGTTTATTATATTTCCAGTTAATATTTATATATAATCAGGAGTTCCCGGTTGTTTAAGAACGGAGATGAAATAAGTTGAGCAGAAATAGCGCAGGATTTTGGCCCATGTACAAGGCGCATTAAAGGTTGCATACTATACGTATTCGGCCTTTGATACAACGAAGTAGATGGGTCAAAAGACAAGCTATTTCGTTCAACTTATAAAATTTTCGTTCCTTAGCTGAATAGTTACGCATTATTATCCAAGATCCACGTGTAAGAAAATATCAGATTCTTCGTACTTGTATATATAGAAGGAAAAAAATAATAAAGTCAAAATACGGCTTTAAAAGCCAAAAAATATTATCGTTTAAATCTGAAAAAAGGAGGATCTATAATGTTTTACATGAAAAAAATTATACTGCCGGAAACAAATGAAATTGTTACAACAGGATGGCTCCCCCCCTTGCCTGGTATGCGTGATTTTACCGAGAATGAGCCTGGAATTAGTAAAATTGCAAAAAAAATTTTTCAAGGCGATCGTAGAGGTCGGACGTTCCCTGATCAAAAAAATCTGAAAAAATGGTGTTCTCCTGTGGAAAACCAGGGAGCCATCGGGTCATGCACAGCCCAGGCAGCTGTTGGAATTGTTGAATATTGTGAAAAAAAAGCGCATAATAAACACATAGACGGTTCCAGGCTCTTTGTGTATAAAACCACACGTAATCTTATGAAAGTAACCGGGGATACAGGAGCATGGTTGAAAAAAGCCATGGCAGCCGTGGCTTTATGCGGGGTTCCCCCTGAAAAATACTGGCCATATACTGATGATACGTCGAAGTTTGATAAAGAGCCCTCTTCCTTTGTATATGCTGTTGCAGATAATTATGAAGCTGTTAGATATTTCTGCCATGATCCTGCAAGTGCAAATACGTCCTCTGCTGAGCTTCTAAAAAGTGTTAAAAACTATATTGCAGCAGGGATTCCATCCATGTTCGGTTTTTATGGGTTTAACTCATTTGCCGATTCAGATATCAAAGGAGGGATTCCTGTTCCTGGATCGGATGAAAATGCAGAGTGGGGCCATGCTGTTGTTGCGGTTGGTTATGACGATAACAAGAAAATTACAAATACAAAGTATAACCAGCAGAGCACAGGAGCCCTTTTTGTCAGAAATTCCTGGGGATCAGGGTGGGGTGATGACGGGTATGGATGGCTCCCATATGAATATGTACTAAAGAGGCTTGCAATCGATTTTTGGTCTATTCTTAAAATGGACTGGGTTGATACTAAAAATTTTGGTTTATAAAAATAATTTCCACTGGAACCCTGGCCAGAGCCGGGTTCCAGTGGGATTAAAATCAACCCCAAGACTTTATATAATAAGGTCTCCTTTAAGCCCGCATTTAATATCTTTTGTAAAAAGATGGTTGTTGTCCAGATTATATGCCCAGCACATATTTTTGGCTTCAGGATAAACATCGAGTACTTTTTCCCGGAGTAAAGGGGCATTATCCAGTAAATCGTTTATGGGTATATTATAGGCTTTATCTATAAACTGGGATAGACTTTTTGCCATTTCCAGAGTTTGATCCACAAGATGGTGACAGCCTTTTCCGCCCCCGATAGCATTGACAACTTTTTGCGTGAACCCGTGATCAAGCTTTATCCCCTTGAGGTTGTCCATTTTTTTGCTCATTAATTTACATACACCAAGATAAGGAGCTCTTTTAAAGTCTGCTTCTGCATGCTTAATCATCTTTTCAGGAAAAGAAATAATAAAACTTGTGGAGATCTGATGAACATTATCTATCATCGATATATCTATTTTTAAAAGCCCTTTTTCAATAAGATCCGCTTTAATATGTTTGTTTCTTTCTAATAGTGCCAATTTTATTCTCCCTTTACAGCTTTTTATCCAGCAGTGTCCGGTTAGAATATTGCGTGAGGGGAGTTTAATTGTTTTTGTAGCGCATTTAATAAATTTCGTAGAATTTCTTAGTGCAGCGTAGCCAAAAAATTGCGATTGTTTGAGTGAGGCACGAACGAGTTTCGCAATTTTGGCGAAGCAAACTTAGAAATTCAAGAAATTTATTCGCAATAGCGGAAAAAACAATTAAACTTTCCGTATTTTCTTTCTTGCAATTTTCTAACCGGACACTGCTGCTTTTTATCAGTAGTTTTAGTCCAGGGACTATTTAAAAAAATATACAGCCGGTTTTCTTGGCGTTATAAAATTTTTATGTTCCATGGCGCTTTTAAGGTCGTCCCTTGAGTCTTCATCAAGCCACCAGTACCAGTAAGCGCTTCTTTCATCTCCGTATTTTGAAAGAACAGAGTCCGGGGTTCCAAATTTGTTCCAGTATAATAATCTGGTATAGTCAATATTCCATAAAAGTACGTAAGGGTATTCATTATAAACAATTTCATCTATATGTCTGTAGATTTCATTTCTTTTATTTACATCAAAAATATGTTTTTGCTGGTCTATTAATTTATCAACTCTGCTGTTTTTCAAACCGGTGATGTTACTCCCCCCCTTTCGGGCAGCCTCTTTTGACGACCACATTCCCTCAGGATCTTTAAAAATACCTGCCCCCCATGCAGCCCAGGTCATCTGAAAGTTGAATTCATCCATATCCCTTGCCCATGCAGCCCAGTCCTTTTTATCTATAATCAGTTCAATCCCCGCATCTTTAAGGTCCTGGGCATAAATTGAAATAAACTTTTCAGAAGCTGCACTCCTTGTTAAAAATTTGAAAGAAAACTTTTTATTCTTTTTTCCCAGAAATCCTGTTTTTGGATTTACGATCCACCCTGCATTTTTTAATAATTTTCTTGCTTTATCCTTGTCCATTTTAAAAGGAGGATTTTTGCATGGATTATCTTTTGTATAAAGATCTTCAAAGTATGACTTGTGCAGAAAATACTGGTCATACATTAAGGTGGTGTTCATTTTTTTCCGATCAAGGAGGTAACACATGGCCATTCTGGTTGCTTTATCATCAAAAGGAAATTTTCTTAAATTCATGGCAAAGCCCTGGAATCCCACGGGTCTACAATTATAAATTTTCTGTTTTCCGATCCAGTTTTTTAAAAATTTATCCCCGCCAGTTTCATTGACCCATATCCGCGAAGTATATACGGGGAAAATATCTATCATCCCTTTTTTAAAGGCTTCAAAAGCATTCTCCCTTTCTGCGTAGAATTTAAATTTTAATATTTCAAAATTTCCTGTTGATTTAACCCTTAGTCTATTACGCTGCCACCAGTTTTCCCTTCGCTTTAAAGAAATAGAAATACCCTCGTTGAGCTTTCCGAGTTCACATGGGCCTGAAACCACGGGAAAAGAAAAATTAACCTTGTTGAAATCCAGGTTCTTCAAAGCATTTTCAGGGAGGATATGAAGGCTTCCCACTGAACCAAGATTTTTCCAGTGAACATCCTTTGCAGTAAAACATATGGTATTTTCATCAATTATGACCGGTGGATAAAAACGTTCCATCTCCACCTTATGGGGGCCCGTGAGGTTTTTGGGATTCATAATTACATCATATGTAAATTTAACATCATGCGCTGTAACAGGTTTGTTGTTACTCCATAAAGCACCTTTATCAATATAAAAGGTAAATTTTGTTTTATCATCGGATATGGACCAGGCCGAAGCAAGGGAAGGTTCATAGGCCAGGGTAATGGGATTGACACCCAGCAGGGTATCGTACATGGAACTAAAAATTTCAGAGGATAAAACATTGTTGTCGAGATAATAATTCAGGCTTTTTGGATATTGTCCCGCAAAAATCATAATTTCACCTCCAGTTACAGCCTCTGGGCTTGCTATGGGGTTTAACTGGTCTTTCCAGCCCTTTGGAGGATATAATTCTTCTGCAAATAAAGGTAAAATAAAAACGATTAATGATAAAACAGTATAAATAATTTTTTTTTCCATAGCATCATACCTTTTTTAATACATCCACCATTGTATAGACTTTTCCCCGTAACTGCGCAGCAATTTTGTTAAAAAGAAACAAAATTGCATCAATGGTTCCCCTGGCATAAACATCGCGACCGTTGACATTGTGGGTAAAAGAAAACTTGACGGTTTTATCTTCAGATATAAGGGTGTATGTATGGTATCCGTGTCCTTTTAAATATTCTTCCGGTATATTCCACTCGGTTTTCTGAATTTTGGGATCCCGTTCCTGAATAATATCATTTTCTGAAAAATCAATCCCCATTTTTACAAAAGATTTTGCCACGGCTTTTGCTGTTCCACTTGTGTCAGCCTTTCCTTTTTGATGGCTTTCTCGAATTTCAAGGGAATATTCTGAAAAAATTTCCGGGAATCTATCTGCGCACCATTCCAGCATTGCCTGAAACCCTACAATCTGTTTTGCCATATTTGGTGCAATTACCGCTGATATGGATGACTCTTTAACAGTATTTTCCAACAGTTTTCTATTACCTCCTGTTGTTCCCATTACAAATGGAAGACCATGCCTGCAGTAGAATTCAGCATTTTCATTAACCGCTGATGGGTGTGTGTAATCGACACTTATAAACGATTTTTCATTCTTAATAATTTTTTTTATTTCATCATCACGGACACCAGGTTTTAAAAGATCAATGGGGCTGCCATCAAGATCATATCTGGATTCAATAATTTCCGGTCCAGTCATGGAAAAGGGGATAAGCTTTAACCTGTTATCTTTTAAAATATGTTTGGCAATATTTACAGCAACATTACCAGGAATACCGTTTACCATAACCCGAATTTTATCCATTTTAATCTTCCTTACTTTTTTTAAATTAAAAATTTTTGGTAACTATATCATCTGATATGTATAACTTCAGGTATAATCTGATTAAACCATGAAAAACTCACGTCTAAAAGGTCGCACTGCCAAAGGATAATAATCTCAACATCATTTAAGGAATATGTCAAGTACCTAAAGAATCGATTATTATTTAGGTGACGATCTATGCTGAAAAAGTTATGCTCGGGCACTTATCCTCCTCAAAAAATATTGGTCGCATTTTTTTGGACTTGACCAAACTGTTTTTTTTTGTTAAACAATAGTTTTTATTTTTCCATATTATTAAATTAACTATACTATTATAGATTTTTAGATAATTAATTTCATGGGGTTACAGGCAAAACTTTAGAGAGGTCTACATGTATAGGTGTTCATATAGATAATTTCACAGGGTTATCGGTCGGAGAAGTATTATATACGCCGCTTGCCCCTGTGCCAGGTTTTAAAACAGGATTATTAGTTGAACATTTTATATAGTATACGATCAAAGGTTTTGATCGATAACAGAGTTAATTATGTTAAAATCTATAAAACGCAAGGTGCAGAATTATGAAAAGAACATACCAGCCAAGTAGAATTAAACGGGCCAGAACTCACGGGTTTTTGAAAAGAATGTCATCTAAAGCAGGGAGAAGGGTTATGAACAGGCGACGGGCAAGAGGGAGAGCCCGTTTAGCGGTTTAAATAAATATATTACACGCTTTTTTTTGCAAATTGATTGATCTTAAGAGAGATTTTTATTTTACAAGGCTTTATGGGGAAATCTTGAAGGAGGTGTGCTGGCAGGCCTTCGGCCAAAGGTTCTGGTCAACACCAAATTATATGGGACTCTATGGGAGCCACATACTCTATAGGAAGCCACATACTTGGGCGTATATACATTCACCAAAAAGGAAAGAATTTTAAAGCGACCTGAATTTATAAGATTATCAAAATATGGAAAAAAAATTACTAACAGGTCGTTTCTTGTGTTGTATTTGCCTGGCAAAGGGGAAAGGCTTCGCCTTGGTGTAACAGTAACTAAAAAGATAGGCCACGCACCTGCGCGGAACAGGATCAAGCGCTTAACCCGTGAATATTTCAGGCTTAACAAGCACAAGATAACCAATAACTGTGATATTAATATAATTGTCAAAAAGGGAGTTGCGAAATTGTCATCCAGCGAGATCTTTTCATCCCTTCAATATATTTTTGATGAACTCCAGAGGAGATCAAATAATTACTAAGGCTCTTATAAAGATAATAGTATTTTGTATTAAAATGTACCAATATATTTTATCTCCTGTTATCCTCCCTGTTTGTCGTTTCTACCCATCCTGTTCTGAATATGCCTGCCTTGCAGTAATTCGTTTTGGTCCTTTCAAAGGGCTTTTGTTATCATTAAAAAGAATTTCGCGGTGTCATCCTTTTAATCCAGGGGGATTTGACCCTGTCCCGGAGTCGGCCACGCTCTTCCCATCAAAAAAAAGATACCCTTTTGTTAAGTTATTTTACCGCATTACTTTTTAACAACCCTTTACGGGAAATGGTGCAAATCAATCCCTCTGTTTTTTTGAAAATGTATATTTATATCAGCCCAATTTAGGAGTTGAACATGGAGCAACGGCGTCTGTTTATGGCTATTGCGCTTTCAGTACTTGTATTTTTTCTGTGGGAATTTTTTTTTGTTGATAAGAAAATTATTCAACAGGGAACAGAAAGTAATAGAGTAATTGAAGCTGCAAAAGAAAATTTATCTCAAACATCCATAGCGCAGGTAAGGTCAAACCTGACCGAGCAAATACTGAAAAAGAATAAAGAAATTACTGATTCTGCTTTTAAGCCGGCAAAATCGATAACAGTTAATACCCCACTATATAAACTCAAAATATCTGAAGCTGGTGCTGCTTTTGAAAGTTTTGTTCTGAAAGAATACAGGGAAAAAATAGAATTGCAATCCCCTTTGCTGGAAATGGTTTCTGCAAATCTGAAAGGGGGGGCTCTGCAGGTCGGTTTTGCTGATAATGGAATCCCCGGGATTGAGGATGCGATTTTTTCGGCTGAACTTTCTTCTGACTTTGTTGAAATCCGTAATGCTCCCATGAAAATATCTTTTTTATGGGAATCTCCCGAAGGAATAATTGTTGAAAAAAGGTATCTTTTTTCTCCCGAGACTTATTTGATAGGTTTGGATATTATAATCACCAATAATTCAAAAAGAATTCTTGATGATAACTTAATCCTTTCCCTGCAGAATACCCCCCCAAAAGGGGGAGGAAGTCTTGGGTTTGAAGGTCCTTCAGCATTGATTAACAACAAGCTGGAACAGATAAAATTAAAAAAAATTGCTAAAAATGATACGTACACAGGGCCGATAGCCTGGATTGCTCTTCAGGACCGTTATTTTATGTCGAGCATTATTCCGAAGGAACCTGAACAGGCCAGCATGCTTCTGTTTCTTGAAAAGGAGAAGAAATTAAAGGCCGTTTATATGCACCCTAGAACCATGATTAGTCCAGGTGTCAGACATATTTATGGATATAATCTTTTTTTCGGACCGAAGAGTATGAAAATTCTTAAGGGGTTCGATCTTAACCTTGACAAGGCAATCCATTTTGGTATGTTTGATGTTCTTGCCAAACCCTGTGTTATGGTTATGAATTTTCTGTATGATCTTATTCCAAATTATGGCCTGGCTATTATTATTTTAACCCTTTTGATTAAACTGATCCTTTGGCCCCTTGGTTCCAAGAGTTATAAGTCAATGGCCGAAATGAAGAGGCTGCAGCCATTGATGGCTGAAATAAGAGAAAAATATAAACATGATAAACAAAAAATGAATATGGAAGTAATGGGTTTATATAAAACCTATAAAGTCAATCCCCTGGGGGGATGTCTCCCCATGCTGGTTCAGATTCCTATTTTTTTTGCACTTTATAGAATGCTCTATGAGGCAATAGAATTAAGACATGCGCCTTTTTTTGGATGGATTAACGATCTTTCAGCCCCTGATCGTCTTTTGCATTTTGGTTTTTCAATACCTTTTATGCAACCTCCCTGTGGAATTCCTGTACTGACAATTATAATGGGCGGGACAATGTTTCTGCAGCAAAAAATGGCACCACCAATGGGGGGGGACCCTATCCAGGCTAAGTTAATGACGTTTATGCCGATTATGTTTACTGTGATATTTATTAATTTTTCTTCTGGTCTTGTTTTGTATTGGTTAATAAACAATATTGTTTCGATTTCGCAACAATATTATATTCAGAAAAAATATGTATAAAAGACGGAGGTTTTATGTCGTCTACTTTAGAATTTGATGGGAAAGATGTAGATGCCGCGATCCTGACAGCATGCAAAGAGTTAGGCGTAAAAAAAGAAAAAATAAAGTACGATGTAATTTCCTATGGCTCCACCGGCATTTTTGGGCTGGTTGGAGTTAAAAAAGCTCGCATCAAGGTTTTTTATCGAAATAATGAAAAACTTCAAGCAACGTCCGGTGATGTTGGAGATGAACATGAAAAAAATGGTGCCGAGGTTGAGATTGAAAATGATGTCGTTACTGTTAAAGATGAAGATGAAGATGAAAAAGATGATGGTCTTTCTGATGTTACCCCTGACTTTGAAGAAGTCATGGAAGATTTTAAGGGTTATACCTTTGATGATCCTCCTGGGATACTAGGAAAGAAAGCTTTACAGCGGATTATTGACTTGATTACAACAGATGCCATGATTACTGTGGATGAAAAAGAGGATGAACTTCTCTTTAATATTACAGGTGGAAATACGGCTGTTCTCATTGGAAGGCGGGGGAAAACTCTTGAGGCTATCCAATATATTATTGAGAAAATTATTAACAAACATCATAAAGACAGAATTCGTATTCAGATAGATGTTGGAGAATATTTAAAAATAAAACAGAACAATCTGGTGGAACTGGCCCAGCGTATGGCTGAAAAAGCCGTAAAGAAAAACAAGCCATTCTCCATAGGAAAATTAAACTCCTATGACAGGCGAATAATACATATTGCCTTAAAAAATAATAAACAAGTGAAGACAATGAGCGTGGGGAAGAATTATTATCGCAGATTGGTAATATTCCCCAAAAAATAGAATCCGTCCAGCAATATAAGGTATTGATCTGTAAAAGCAGCTCACAGGTGATTAAGGAGCGGAGATGAAATAAGTTGAGCAGAAAATAGCGCAGAATTTTGGCCCATATACAAGGCGCATTAAAGGTTGCATACTATACGTATTCGGCCTTTGATGCAACGAAGCAGATGGGCCAAAAGACAAGCTATTTCGTTCAACTTATAAAATTTTTGTTCCTAAGGAACGAATTTATCAGGAGTCGGGTTTAGTGGAGTTTGCTCGAATTGATTTAAATTGATACCAATTTGATGACCATTAACAGGGTTTTTTTGTTTTTTTATGGATAGTTCAACCATAGTTGCCATTGCAACTCCGGCTGGAAACGGTGGTATAGGTATAATAAAAATTTCCGGCACAGATGCAATAAAAATTGTATCTTCAATTTTTCACAGGGGCCCTCTCCTCAAAGGGGCCCCTGTTTTGAAAAAGAATAATTGTTTTCAGTTAAAATCCCATACTATTTATCATGGATATATAATTGATTATGAAAACAAAAACGTAATTGATGAAGTTCTGCTGCTCATTATGCTTGCCCCAAATTCTTACACCAGAGATGATGTGGTGGAGATTCATGCCCATTGCGGCCAGGTTGTTATTAAATTGGTTCTGGATCTGGTATTAAAACATGGTGGAAGACTTGCCGAGCCTGGTGAGTTTACAAAACGGGCATTTTTAAGCGGTCGTATTGATTTGAGCCAGGCAGAGGCCGTTGTTGACATTATTAATGCAAAGACAAAAAAGGCCCTTGAGGCTGCCACAAGTCATATAAAAGGTGATTTTAGCTCTGCCATTGAATTGATCAGGAAATTTTTTTTAAAAATGTCCGCTCAGATTGAAGCTGTCATCGATTTTTCTGATCAGATTGATGAAGATTCCGGAGACTTGTTCCAGGTTGATACTTTCAGGAATAATGTTACTGATAAGCTCAAGGGTTTGGTTAATCAGTATAATGAATCACATGTTGTAAGGGACGGTTTTAAGGTTATAATAACAGGACAGCCCAATGTTGGAAAATCGAGCATAATGAACAGGATGATTCAACAGGACCGTGCCATTGTTACACCTTTTCCAGGCACAACACGGGATGCCATCATGGAAACTGTTATAATCGACGATGTCCCTGTTATACTCACAGATTCCGCTGGTATTCATAAAACAGATGATCCCGTTGAAAAAATAGGGATTCAAAAAGCCTGTGAGCATATAAGGGAATCCCACTTGGTCATTTTTGTGGTCGATGTAACTAAATGCTGTTCTGCTGAGGACATTTTGATTTATGAAAAAATCGGGAATAAGCCTGTTGTCATGGTTTTAAATAAAAGCGACCTTGCAGAAAAGCCTTTTAACTTTATCCCCCCTTTGTCTTGGAATATAACAAAGGCAGTCGCAACTTCCGCCCTTTATAATACGGGATTTAATAAGTTGCGTAATTTAATATCAGACTGTTTTCTACATGAAAAATCAGATAGCCCTTTAAACAGCCTTTTGCCGAATCTGAGGCAAAAGCTTCTCCTGGACAGATGTGTTAAACTGGCCTCTTTTATAGAAAAGGGTTTGCTTGAAAAAAAACCCTTTGAACTTATATCCATTGATGTGCATGAAACTATTAATCTGCTTGGTGAAATTACAGGTAATGCAGTGGGAGAAGATGTGCTGGATCAAATTTTCAGCAGGTTTTGTATAGGGAAATAGAACTGTTTTCGTAACTATTCAGGCTGCAGGTTGTGTGTCTCAAATCAGCGGTGCTGAATAGTTGCGCATTTTCTAAATATATCTCAAGGAGTACATAATGAGTATCAATTTTATGCCATATTTCGAAGAATATGAACAGCTTGTCTTATTGGCAGGACAGGTTTTTGAGCGGGTTAACAATGAATACCCAGAAAAGGTGAAATGTATTGAAGGGTGCTCGGATTGCTGTTATGCACTTTTTGATCTTTCTTTTATTGAGGCCTATTATATTAATTATCATTTTCATAAAAAATATAAAGGAAGAGAAAAAGAGGACCTTATCGCTAAAGCAAATGCAGCCGACCGAATAATATATAAGCTAAAAAGAACTGCACATAAAGATTTTAAAGCAGGTATGGACCAAGCAGAAATATTCGTAAACATGTCGAAGGAACGGGTTAAATGTCCCCTTTTAGATGATAAAGAAATGTGCTGCATGTATGAACTCAGGCCAATAACATGCAGGCTTTACGGCGTACCAACAGCCATCGGTGGAATAGGACACACATGTGGGCTTTCCGGCTTTGAGGAAGGAGTGGAACATTCCACTGTTAATTTGGAAATAATACAAAACAGGCTTTATGAAATATCAACAAAATTTGTATCCTCTCTCAACACAAAGTACAAAGCTCTGAAGGAAATGCTGGTCCCTTTATCTATGGTACTTTGTCAGGAATATGATGAAGATTATCTTGGAATTATAAAAGAGAGTACAGCCGATGCGAATACCTTGGAAAATCAGGGAGTAGAGAAATGAGTCAAATCTCTCCGGAAAAAAGAAAAAAAATGATCTTTGATTCAATGTCCGAAAGGCGGCAAAAACATCTGTTGAAAAAAGGATATGATAAATGGGATCCCTTTCAAGAGCCAAAAGATCCCATTGACATAAGAAAAGATAAAACCAAGCGTACATCTCAAATGCTTGTGAGGGAATTTTTGCAATCAAGAACAAGCAGTGAATACAGCAATGCATATGGTAGAGGGGTCCTTGAAATGTGCCTTGGTTTAATTAATGACGAAGACAGATATAGAGGAATCTATGAGTTTGTAATATGGTATTATGATTTGTTAAAAAAGGAAGGGCATATAGAGACCGTCACATAAATAATTGCACCCTGTTATCGGTGGGAGATATACGATTAGTATTATCTCCTCTCGCTATTTTTGTGTCAAAGTTTAAAACAGGGTGATTATCTGACATTCATAACTTCTCATATCGCAGCAGAATCAATGGCTGGTCTGTTTAAAGAAGGATAAATTGATTTTGTTTTTGATCATTCCAGCGTTGAACAGAGCGTCAAAAAAAGTATTAAGGCCGCTTATCTGCAAAGGACCCAAGTCGTAGCATAACTTCTCATAATAACTGATGCAGAAGTTTGTGTCTTTTGTAATTTTTTTTGAGCATGACTTGGCGATTTCCTCTATTTTTTTCCCTCCGGTTTTTTTTGAGAGCGCAAAAAGGCTGCTGACATAGGATACGATGCCAGGTTGTTTGTCAGCAAAATCTTTGCATACTCCCCAGATGGAAAATACAAAGGGGAGGCCTGTCATATCTTTCCACATCTCTCCAAGATCCCAGACATATTTATAATCTATGCTCCATTTTTTTTCCAGGGCAGTATCCCCTATGACAAGAAAGGCATCAGATTTTTTGTAAATATTATCCGAATCCTTTATCGATTCTTCCCTGAAAACAGGCGTAATTTTTTTCATTAAAAAAAAGAGTTTCAACAGTTTTGCCGCAGATGCTGATTCGTCTGTTAATATTACATTTTTATTATGGAGTTCGTTAAAAGGATATTTACTTACAAGGACTACACTCATAACATTTCCAGAACATGCAATGCAAATATCAGGAAGAAGGAGCCAGTCGTCTGTATGTTCTGTATAAGCGACGGATGAAACAGGGCTGATGTCAAGTTCACCTTTTGAAAGCATTTTGTTTAAAACCGATGGAGGAGCACTCACAATATCGAGCCAGGGCGGTTTTAAGCCATGGTCGATTCCGTAATATACAGGATCTATATTTGCAAAGCTTATGCGGCCCACCTTAACCGGCTTTTTTATTAACTCGCCAATTTGTTTCATCTCTCCCCAATTTTAAGTTTCAAGCCGTAAAGGGCCCCTTGATTTTTTGCCGGAACTTATTGGTAAAATATTTATTCCCCACTCGTTTTATGAATATAATCATCAAACTCCATGTTTACAAGAGCTTCCACGATATTTGATTTTTTTACAGCGTTTAAAGATAGATAAAGAAATATTCCATATTTACCAGGGGAAAGTGACCCTAATCTTTTATCCACTGCCAGGGCGGAAGCTCCATTGATGGTTCCCATGTCAAAGATCGCTTCAGGTGATACATTGGGAAATGAAGATGTGGTGTAAGTCATTTCATCAAAAATGCTAAGGGATTCCACGCTGGCCAGGCTGTCTGTTCCCAATGACGGCTTTATTCCTGCTTTAAGCATTTTTTCAAGGGGTGGTAACTTTTTGTGGAGGTTAAAATTGCTCCTGGGACAAAGGGATATCTTAACCCCTGTATCAGCAAGAATTTTAATGTCTTTTTCTGTTGCATATAAAAGGTGAACCGCGATGGTGTTTTTATCAAGAATTCCTTTCTGCTTTAAATGGTCAATCGGAGTCCCGCCGGAAATATTCCACAGAGAAAAATCGATTCCACGCTCTTTTAACAGATCTGCCCAGGCCCCTTTTCCTGTTGAAAAAAAAATGATTTCATCAAGGGATTCGGCAAGGTGAATCGAAAAAGGGAGAAAATACCTGTTTGATACATTTTTCAGGGCAGCAATAAGTTCCGGAGAGGTCGTGTGGGGAGCGTGGCCGGCAACAGATGCTACCAGATTCCGGTCTTTAATATTACAACCGGTTTTTTCAGGTAAAAAATTACCGATGAATTCCTTGAAACTTACCCCATACATGTTTGATTTTGAAATAACATCCCATGTGGAGTCAAATGTGGATATATCTCCAGCCACGCAGCAGCCTGATTTTATCAATTCATCTATTCCATCCATGGCGCTTTGGGCCAGGGCTTTTTCACCCATGATTTCACGCATATGAATTAATTTTTTCACCCACGATGAAAAACCGTTTTCAAAGGGTATTTTTCCTTTTAATCCGGTCAGGTCAAGATGCGTGTGGGAATTGATTAAGGGAGGGATGATAACTCCGGGGCCATGGTCTATTACGTGGCCGCATCTGTTTTTACCCCATTTGCCCATATCTTTGATCAAGCCATCCTCTATTTCCAGATAACCATCCTGGAAAATTGTCGCTGAATCAGAAATAATCCATTTGGCTCTGTGGATTACCGAGCCTTTTTTTTTTACAGTATCGATTAAATAAGTCATTTTGATTTTAAGGATCGGAGATTAAATAAAATGGCCAACTTATTCTTTAACGAACCGGACAGTGCTGCTTTTTTATATACTCTTGTTTCCCATGCAGGAAGTCCAGATTTTTTTTATTTTACATTTTGTATCGTAGAATTCATTTTCAGGGACATTTATCGGTTGTTCCTGCAAATTCAGCTTGTGGATTCTGTTTCTGTATATTTTGTAAGTCTCTTTGAGGAAATCGGCAGTATCTTTGTCTATTATAGAAGCTTCGGCAAGGCCGGAAATTTGCCGGATATTATCGGAGTATTCCACAAGAGTATGATTCT
>Ga0190313_1000170_pt1 | contig 42114 bp, 44 predicted proteins | sample 4870071011_MG_FD_169989 | JGI IMG/M metagenome (GOLD analysis project Ga0190313, IMG submission 169989) | Hydrothermal vent sediment bacterial communities from Southern Trench, Guaymas Basin, Mexico - 4870-07-10-11_MG | ecosystem: Environmental > Aquatic > Marine > Hydrothermal vents > Sediment ... | reverse complement strand
GGAAGTTTAACTGCAGGAATTGACCTTGGAGTGAACAATTTGATGGCTGTTTATGTCGAGAACGGTGAAAGTTTCCTCGTGAATGGCAGACCATTAAAAAGCATTGCCTTTTACTGGCAGAAAAGGATAGCAGAGTACCAGTCTAAAATCAATAAGTCTGGAACAAAAAAGAGCAGGAAATTAAAGAGGATGTACGAGAAGGCGAAACTCCAAGCAAAACACTACATTAACACGGTAGTTAGGCAGACTGTGAAGAAACTTTATCATCTTGGAGTTTCAAGGATTGTAGTTGGTTATCCAAAGGAAATCGCAAGAGAACCAAACAAGGGGAGAAAACAAAACTTCATACTCTCCCACATTTGGCGGTTCAATTATGTGATAAAGCGTTTAATTGAAGTTGCGGAAGAGTACGGTATCAAAGTTATACTCATGGATGAGGCTTTCACTTCCCAGCTCTGCCCCCTCTGCGGTCAACGCCACCCCAATGGTAGGTTCGTTAGAGGTTTGTTTAAGTGCCGCAGAGAGGGTGTTGTAATGAACGCTGATTTAGTTGGTGCGTTTAATATCCTGAAAAAGGTCGTGAGAACGATAACCCCGAGCCTCCCGGGTTTAGCGGGAGGTAGGGGTAATTGGCCGAAGACCCGGCCAGAGGGGCTGAAGTTAAGTTTTGAAGCCCCTCAAACCTCCCCATCACTGGCGAGTCGCTGAAACCCCTCGCAAAAGGGAGGAGGTCAGTCTTTTTCCCTCACCTACAGCAAACAGTATTCTGCACATTTAAGACCACCAAAGGTTTTTAGGTTCTCATTGTATAAAAATTTGGGGATTGAGAATGATACTTAGAAAGCTAAAAAAGAGTACACTTCGAGTCATTGATGAAGATTTCAGAATAATAGATTTCTCATTTGCTCTTCCATATACTTATGTTGTTATTGAAGGAAACAGGGGTCGATCCCTGGGAGTTGCAATGACGCTTCCAGAAGAAATTCAAACATATTCAAGTGAAATCGAAGATATAAGTGTGGAAAGTTTCATCAAAAAAGTCGACAGCTTAAACATAATTGAGCGTACTTTAGCAATAGCGACAATAAATGCAGTCTCCCAATATTACATAGACTTAAGTAAGGCTGAGAGCAAAGATGTGACAGAGCTTTTAGACGAGAGCATTACAAAAGTTGCAGTAATTGGCAATATGCCTCCTATAGTGAGATCACTAAAGGAAAGAGGTTTTGATTTGTATGTGTTCGAAAGAAATCTCAAACTTTGGGATAGAGAAACCCTAAGCGATTCTTTGGAATATTGGCTCCTTCCAGAGATGGAGGCTATTATTGTGAGCGGATCTGCATTGGTAAATGGTACTTTGGACATGATTCTTGAAAGATCCAAGAAAGCCAAACTAATTGTTTTGACTGGCCCAACAGCTCAGATTTTACCTGAATTCCTCAAAAGTTCTGGAATCACTCATGTAGCTTCAATGAAAGTTCTCAACATTGAAAAGGCACTTATCAAACTTAAATTAGGCTCATTCAGAGGTTTTGAAAAAGAGAACAAAAAGTATATTGCTGAGGTGCCAGAGGATGGATAAAATAGAGAGGGCAATACTTGATGTTCTCAAAAAAGTAAATGAACATAGACGACTATACGAAAGAAATGAGGAGGCAGTGAAACAGCATTTAATTGGTGAGATATTCCAGCCCCTTGGTTGGGAGTGGGACAATCCCAAAGAGGTACGGCCTGAGGAGAGAACTGAGGAAGGAAGAGCAGATTATGCTCTGATTCTTAATGATAGGGTTATTGCATTTGTTGAAGCCAAGAATCTTAGTATAAACGTTCTCAAAAAGGAAAAACCACTGAGACAGCTTGGTAGGTACTGCTTTAATCACGGGGTTAGGTATGGTATCTTAACGAATGGATTATTATGGGTTATTATTAAAGCTTTTGAAGAGGGTTCTCGCTTAGAGGATAGGATTGTTCTAAGTGTGGATATAGAAAATGAACCAATTGAGAGAACAATCCTCAAATTAAGTCTCTTATCAAAAAACAGAATAGAAAAACTTGAAAGATTTGCAGCCCTTCTAAGAGCCTTAGAATTCAGCTTTGATGAGCTTAAGCGGGAAGGTATCAGTGAGAGGAAGCTAATAGAGTTTTTAACTGCTTCAAAGAGGAGATTGCTTACGTTGGATAAAATCGGAGGAGATGAGCTTCCAAAAGCCCTCTATGTCTATGATGATGGCTGGAAGATGATTCCACTTGTGGAAAGAAGTATTAAAGGAGTTTTACTTTCCCTTCTTCTTTATCTTGGTGAGAGATCCGAGGGAGAGGAGAGAGTCCAAATTAAAAAAGCTTACACCTATCTCAAAGAGATTCCAATTGATACTCAAAAAATTCTAAGGCTCTTGCGTGAAATAGAAAGAGATAAGGGAATACGGATCGGAATTGAGATTTAATTTTTCCAAGGAACCTCTGTTTTAATCTTCCAAATGCCTAAAAGCTTCCTTGAGCCCCATGTTGCTTGAATTTCAAAAGCAACAATCATATCTTCATAGATATCAATCAAGTTGAATGAATTTCCGAATGGATTTCTATGCAGCTCCCAGCTTATTGATCCTGCATTTATTATTGGTGTTCTCTCAATTCTGACTCCAAACGCATTTCCCCCATGTCCAGTCATTACAAGCTCTGTTCTTTCCTCAGTAAGGATTTTCAGAATATTTCCCGCATCTTCAAGGAATCCAAGCTCCCTGCTCCTTGGAATGGGTATTATATTGTGGTGCATCACAATGGCTGTGAACTTCTCTTTATATTCCTCAAGTCGTGAGTGGAGTAACTTTTGCCCCATCCTGCCAACTACCCCTATAGGCGTCTCGTATTGAGCTGTCAGTAGGGGAATGAAAACGAAATCTCCGAATTCTTTAATTTCAGGCTCTCCAAAGTACTCCCTAAACAGATCGTAGCCGAGATACGTTATGTCATTATGTCCCGGGACAATTATTTTTTCAACCTTGATCTTTTCATAGTACTCTGCTGCCATCTCATAGTATCTCTCAATCCCAACATCAACAATGTTACCGCAGTGTATCACCAAATCGGGCTTGTATTTTTCGTTTACTGCCCTTATCGCATTTTCAAGAACTCGTTTCCTGAAATAAATCCTATCAGAAACATTGCTTTCGCTCATCTGGACTATTCTCAATAAGTGTTTTCCTTTCGGTATGAAAATTTTAGGCTTTACGGATTTGTAGCTCTTTTTCAGCTCATCTCCGGTAACTCTCCTTATAGTCACGTCTATTTTCCCATCTCCATTTAGCTTGATGATATTATAGCTGTTCACGTCCCCTTTTCTCGTTTTTCTACATGAAGTGCAGCCAGCATTTACAACTATCAGATCTTCAACACTATAGACATTTGGAACATGCTTGTGTCCGCAGAGATAGAGATTTACCTCATGCCTTAACAGCAAATCCAAAACATCACCTGCATTATATAAGACGTTTCTCTCTCTACCTGTATCGGGCAGGGGGACGAGATGGTGATGAGCAGCGACGATTTTGAATTTTTTATGTGAATACTCCTCAAGCTTTTCCTTCAGCCAACGGAACTTGTACCCCCCAACTCTTCCATCGCTCAAATCTGGTATTGTCGAATCAACCCAAATTATCACAAGATCATTTCGTTCATAAACCCCGTATAGTGGACCAATGTATTTCTCAAATAGCTCGTATCCAACATTTCTGGCGTCGTGATTTCCGGGGAGCACAATTAGAGGCTTTTTAATTTTCCTGAGTAGATAGCCGGCATGCTCGTATTCTTCTTTGAGACCTTGATTTGTCACATCTCCGGTATGAATTACTAAGTCAAAATTGCCCCGATTTACCTCGTTCACTATCAGATCATAGGCATAGGACTTGAAAGCTGGGTCTTGGGTTATATGAGTGTCGCTTATGTGTGCTATTTTAATCATTGGATATCACTCCGTTGATATTGATGTTTCAAGCTTCCTTCTTGTGGCTTCAAGCAAATCGCTCAGTGTGAAGATCCCGACTATCTTCCCTTCCTCTTCGATCAGGATGTGCTTGATCCTGTGATGTGCCATTATTTTCAGTACTTCCCTCACTGGGGTGTTGGCATCTGTGGTTATCAAGTCTCTTGTCATTATCTTCTTAACTGGTGTAGTGTAGGGTAAACCAGGCACGATAACTCTCCTTATTATGTCGGATTTTGTAAAGAAGCCAATAACCCTATCATCTTCAACAACAACTAAAGAACCTATGTCAAATTTCACCATAATCCTGCAGGCTTCTTGAACGGTGTCTTCTGGACTAACTCCAATAAGCTTTTTTGTCATATACACTTTAATTGGTGCATTTCTTTCCATAGTTATCACCCGTGCAACTTGTTAATAACTCATTTCGAATCAAAATTAAATTTAATGCCAAATGTCAATTCCTCTCTCTTTCAATCTCTCCAAGACTTCTTCCATAAGACGCTCCATTATTGTATTCACGGTTTTCTCAAGCTCCACGTTTTCAATAATCGGTATCCTATGCTCCTTAGCTTTTTCAATTAAAAACTCTTGAATTTCCATTATCTCATCAAGGTTTTTTAGATAATATTCGGCAGGTCTGAGGCTGTACCTGGTTCTCTCATAAAATCGCGCTTTGAGAGACTCTTTATCTTTAACAACTATCATATACATGAAGCTCCTGTCATTGAGCTTGATATAACCTGGTACAAGATGGATTCCCTCTATTATCGTGTTGAATCCTTCGGTGTAAGACCGTTCTATCACAGCGTTAATACCAACGGCAACATGTTTGACCTGGGTTTCGAATCCATAAATAAGGGGTGATATTCCTTTAGGGACGTTTTTAATCTCTTTCCACGCTAAGAAAGAGGATGTGTGGATTGCGGGGATTAAATCCCTTGCTACTATCTTCCGCATGACTTCTCTCACGGTATCAGTGCCAATTATTGTTCTCATACCCAGCCTAAATGCCAGCTCAGTTGAGATTGTTGATTTACCAACTCCAGTCGCCCCTCCTATTAGAATTATCATCGGGAACTTCATTTTTTTAAGCCGACGCCAGAATAAATACTTTTTTGCCTCTTCTTTTAGTCCATACTCAAGCAGCTTTTTATATGTCAGCTCTCTAATTTCATCTTTTGTCACTTCCTTTTTCTTCATGTTTGTGAATTCCTTCATGACTTCAGTCGCTATGGAGTATGCTATTCCAACATCCACGCCAGCTGATGTTATTGATCTGGTCAAAATACCCCTTGAAAATGGAAGCTCTGCCTTCTTTTCTTTATCAATGACTATTATCATTTTTTAACCTCCAAAATGTTTTTTGTAAGGTTGAGTATTGCCTTTTTGAGGTTTTTTCCATCGATGTTCACCGGTTCATTATCAAGGTATATTACCTCTTTTCCATTCTCTAAGGCGTATTTTGTTACAACATCAACAGCTGCAGCTTTCAGTTCTACAAGGATCACATCATAGTCTCTGAAATGCTTTAAATCTCTCCAAAGCTTTTGCCTGTTTGAAAGGTTTGGACTCATTCCGACGATTTCTACATTGTGGTGTTTTTCAATATGCTCTGCTGCTCTCTTTAGTGCAGGCTTTGGTGCAGTCATTATGAGAACGGCTTTGCCTTCAGCTTCTTTGAGAAGCCTTGGCCTGAATGCTGTGAGATGAACATCTGCATTGGGATTAATTGTTTCCACAGCCTTTTTCACTGCAGCCACTTTTTTCTTGCTGGCAATGTCTGACATGGTTATAACGACTAAATCTGCCAAGCCAATTCTAAATGGTCCAAAGTAGCCTCGTATGAATTGGATTTTTTGGGTAGCCCCTACAACTGTTATATAGGCATCTGCTCTTATTCTTGGAAACGTTGCCCCACTACCCTCCAGGATTATCAGTTCCCCATCAAGTTCTTCAGCAACTTTAACACCCTCTTCAACGATATCAAAGAATGAAAATCCTGCCATTCCCCCACCACATCTCCTACATCCTACCGTTGTAACTCTTGCCATGAGGGCATCTTCAAAATGATCTGAAGCTGCATGCTTTCCCTCTTTGGCAACTTTTAACAGAAACTCTGGAGTTATCTCAAACTTATCCCCATAGATCACTTCCGGCCTCTCTGGACCTCCTCTTCCCATGGTCACTATTATTGGCTTTAGGATTTCCTTGATAGTTCTTGCCACAAATCCACTTACAGCAGTTTTTCCAACTCTCTTGCCGGTTCCTATCACAGCAAGACTGGGTTTCTTTGTCTTTCTCATTTTTCGAGGCTTAAACTCAAAGTCTGCACCCTTATAAGTGACCCCATATCTTAGGAGAAGAGATGCTATTCTGAAACGGTCTTCATAACTCAGAATAGGGTCGTCGCTTAGATCGATTACCTCTGAGATGTCGTTTTCTCTAATAGCTTTTTCGATAGTCCTTAAATAGTTCTTGTCATGGTACACAGGTACACCTATAACCCTCTCTATCTCACTTATGCTCCCAATCTTCTCGCTCCCTCCCAGAAACACAGCACAGCACACATCCTCAATTTTTTCAACAGCCCATCTGATTACATCTGGATAGTGCTCACCGTCAATTAGAACCAGTCTCATAAGAACCACCAAGATTATTTCTACTCCATGTGTTTTAAATTTGTGGTCTTTGGTTGCTTAAACATATTTATTTACTTTACCAATTTTGTTTACCCAAAATGTTTAAATTGCCCAAGGCTGGGTATTTTATGGTGGTGTTATGAGAAGGTTGTTAGCTTTAATCATGCTTGGGCTTCTGATTCTGGGGGTTATTGCAAGCGGCTGTATCGGCGGAAGTGAAGTCAAGGACACTGGAACAAGTAAAAAATCATCTCCAGCGTCATCTGTAGCACAAACAGAGCTCAAAAAAGCAACTTTAAAGATTTTTCACGCTGGCTCTCTGAGTGAGCCCCTTAAAGACGTTAGTGAGGCGTTCAAAGAATATGCTAAGGAAAAGCTTGGCTATGATGTGGAAATCCAAGCAGAGGCAAGCGGAAGTGTTATGGCAGTTAGGAAAGTTACAGACCTGCATAAAACAGCAGATATCGTGGCTGTTGCGGATTATACATTGATACCTCAGCTCTTAGTTCCAAATTACACCGATTTTTACGTTCTCTTCGCCACAAATGAGATCGTCATTGCCTTCACAGACAAGAGTAAATATGCCGATGAAATCAATTCAGACAACTGGTACGAAATCTTGGCAAGGCCTGATGTTAAGTTTGGCTTCAGCGATCCCAACCAGGATCCCTGTGGATACAGAAGTGTAATGGTCATGAAATTGGCTGATCTCTATTACGGAAAGCCAATATTTGAGACACTTGTTGAGAAGAACACAAACATCTACGCAGAAGGCAATCATGTAATTGCTCCTAAGGAGATACAGGTTGAAAGTAATAAGGTCGTTATGAGACCAAAGGAGACCGATTTAACGGGTTTAGTTGAATCTGGCTCTCTTGACTATTACTTCATCTACAAGAGCGTTGCAATGCAGCACCACCTTAAGTTCATTGAGTTGCCAAAGGAGATAAACCTAAAGGACTTCACTTTGGCTGACTATTATGGACAAGTCAGCATAACCTTAGGCTCAACAGGAAAGACCATTAAAGCTAAGCCAATTGTCTACGGTGTCACTGTTCTCAAAGATGATCCCAACAGAGAGCTTGCTCTTCAATACCTTCGCTTCATGCTGAGCGAGAAGGGTAAGGAAATCTTTGCAGAGAACTATCAGGACTTCATATGGCCACCGGTGGCATTTGGAAATGTTCCAGATGAGATTAAGGATGAGGTGAAGGTTGAAGGCTAACCTTTTTATTTTTATTTTTCCTTTTCAGAGGTGAAGATATGAAGCGTGACTATGTAACAGCGTTCTTTGCTCTGATTGGAACGTTCCTTGTGCTGTATATCCTTCTGCCATTAGTTGTTATCATAAGCAAGCAACTCCTCGACTGGGAAATGCTTGTAAAAGCACTCCATGATGAGGTTGTTTTAAAGGCACTTAGAAACTCCCTCCTAACCTCAACAGCTACAATGCTGATATCTCTTTTCTTCGGTGTTCCCCTCGGCTACGTTTTGGCGAGAAAAGATTTTAGAGGCAAAAGCTTTGTTCAAGCTGTCGTTGATGTTCCGATTGTAATCCCTCACTCTGTTGTTGGTATCATGCTCCTCGTGACCTTTTCAAACAGGATTCTCGACAGCTATCTGGGAATAATCATGGCGATGCTCTTTGTTTCTGCACCGTTTACGATAAATGCCGCTCGTGATGGGTTCTTGGCTGTTGATGAAAAGCTTGAGCATGTAGCAAGAACCTTAGGGGCATCAAAGCTTAAAGCATTCTTTACGGTTAGCTTACCTTTGGCTTTACCTTCAATCTTCAGCGGAGCTATAATGACATGGGCGAGGGCAATAAGTGAGGTTGGAGCCATTTTAATTGTTGCTTATTATCCGAAAACAGCTCAAGTTTTAGTTATGGAGTATTTCAACAACTATGGATTGAGGGCTTCAACGCCAATCTCAGTTATCCTTGTACTGTTAAGCCTGAGTATATTCATTGTTTTGAGATGGCTCGCGGGGAGGTCGAGCAGTGGAAGATAAGCTTTAAGATTGAGAAATTCAAAGAATTAGAAGGGGATGCGGATGATAAGCTATCTTAAGATTGAGAACTTCAGAGGGATTAGGAGTTTGGAACTTGAAAATCTTGGGCAGGTTAATGTAATTGCAGGAAAAAACAATTCGTGCAAATCAAGTATTCTTGAGGCTCTTGCACTTCTACTGGGTGCATGTAATGGTAATCAGTCATTTAAAGAGACTCTGCAGGGGATTCTGATATGGAGAGGATGGTATGGAGAACAAGCTGTAGAAGATTTGTTTCACAAAGAATCTCGAGTTCTCAAGGTTGATGCCATAAAAGACAATGAGTTATTAAAGCTTGCTTTGCAAAATGGTCATGGAAATGAACTCGTTGCAATGCTAATCAAAGGAAACAAAGCAACTGCAGAAAATCCCCCTCTACTAAATACCCGATTCCAGAAATTTAGTTTAGTAGACAATATGGTGTTTTCGAGCTTTATGCTCTCATCAAAATTCACCCCGGATGTGGGATTTGAGTTTCTAACACCATTGGAATTTAGGAGGTTTGGCTATATCGAAAGCCTGTACTCACATGCATATGAGCAAAAAGTGGTGAAGAAAAGTGTTAAAATACTTAGTGTTGCCTACCCAGAAATTGAAGGATTCAGCCCGCTTTTCAAAGTAAACCGCTGGATACTCCATGTGGAAACAAAATATGGGGTGTATCCATACTATCTCATGGGCGAAGGCTTCAAAAGTGCCATGATTATTGCCTTTCTCTCGGCACTTCTAAAGAATGGTTACCTCCTTATTGACTCGGCAGAAGCATTTCACCATCCAAAATCTCTGAGAATTATGGCACAGACTCTCATCAAGGGAGCAAAGGAAAACAACGTTCAGGTGTTTCTAACGACTCACAGCCTTGAGCTTATTGATATGCTCCTTGAAGAGGGTATCAAGGCTAAAATCGATGGAAGGATAGTTTACATGAAGCGTGAAAATGGAAAGCTTACACATAGTATTGAGACATTTGAAAATGCTAAGGAACTAAGAGAGGATCTTGGAATCGACCTAAGGGGATGAACCATGAATCTCAGCCTATTACTTGTTGAAGGGTCAACAGATAAGGCTTTCTTCGAGACTTTAATCGAGAAAGTTTATGGTTTTAAAAAGGAGAAAGTTGAAGTAGAGGGACTTAGCGAGGCTGGGCTTAATTTGCCTCCTATCACATTCAGACGAAGGGACACTGTTATCGCTCTTATTACTGCTCAGGACAAAAACAGGATGAAAAGAGTTCTTAAAAACATACTTTTATGGGCAAGATTCCATAAGGTAAAACTCCATAAAGTTGGTGTGGTGAGGGATATAGATACCACTCTGAATATTATGGAGTGGGCAAAAAGTTCTCTTAGACAGTTTCATCCAGTTGTGAAAGAAACCTCCTTGTGGATTGGGGATATTGAAGTTATACCCTTTGGCCTTGGCAATATCAACATTGATAATCCGAACATTGAGAAAAAGAAAGAGCTTGAACTTTTACTCACGGCGCTTGCAGAAAAAGAGAGCACATTATCACACTTTGAGCGTTCCTTAAATCAGCTCAAAGAGGATGCCCAGAGAAGGCTCAAACCCAAAGATGTTATGCATGTTCTCGCTATTGCCAAAGACTACGATGGAGACTCAATGTCTGGGCTTTATAGAAAATTCGTTGAAAAGCTGATTAATGAAAAGCCAAAACTTATGAAGGATTTTCTCAAGGAATCAGGTCTAAAAGAATTCCTCGATAGAATAACAAGGTGATGCCATGCTTGAAGTTAAATCCATCTCAAAGGACTGGAAAGAATTCAAGCTCAGAGAAATAAGCTTTGGGGTCAATAAAGGGGAGTATTTCATAATTCTGGGTCCAAGCGGTGCTGGGAAAACTCTTCTTCTTGAAGTTATCGCTGGAATTTTCATCCCAGACTCTGGGAGGATTTTTATGAACGATGAGGACATAACTTTCATACCTCCAGAAAAGAGGAATTTGGCTTACATACCTCAAAATTACGCGCTCTTTCCTCATATGAGGGTTTATGATAACATTGCCTATGGACTAAAGGTAAGAAAAACTCCAAAAAGTGAGGTCGAGAAAAAAGTTAAAGAGATTGCAGAAATCCTCGGAATCTCTCATCTCTTGCATAGAAAGCCAAAAACATTAAGTGGCGGTGAGGCTCAGAGAGTTGCCATTGCAAGAGCTTTGGTTTTAGAGCCAAAGCTTCTTCTCTTGGATGAGCCTTTTGCAAATCTTGATGTCCAAACAAGGGCTAAGCTCATTCAAGAAATGAAACGCTGGCGTAGGGAGCTCAACTTTACAGCCCTCCATGTGACCCACTCTTTTGAGGAAGCTGTGAGCTTAGGAGACAGAGTTGGAGTAATGCTCAACGGGAGGTTAATTCAGACCGGAGAAGTTAGAGAAGTCTTTGGAAAACCAAAGAATGAAGAAGTTGCAAGGTTTCTTGGCTTTGAAAATATAATTGAGGGGATTGCAGAAGGCAGAATCTTGAAAGCAAATGGAATTTTAATTGAACTGCCCATAGAAGTCAAAGGAAAGGTTAGAATTGGTATAAGACCAGAGGAAATCATAATTTCCAACGAACCAATAAAAACTTCTGCAAGGAATGAGTTTAAGGCTAAAGTTTTGGCAATTGAAGACTTGGGCTCACTGATTAGATTAAGCCTTGATATTAGTGGAATTGAGCTCAAAGCCTTTATAACCCGCTCCTCTCTGATTGAAATGGGAATTAAGGAAGGAAAGTATGTTTATGCGAGCTTTAAAGCAACGGCAATTCATGTGTTCTAATGCATCCATGTGTCTATTGGTGCATTTCTTTGATATTTGATGGGTTCAATTTTACATATAGCAAGATTTTAAAGGTGAATTTTCGTTCATGAATTTGGTGATGCTAAAATGAAGAAACTGAGCTTAGCAGAGGCGAGCGCAATCCTAATTGGAACTCAAATTGGGGCGGGAGTTTTGGGTTTGCCTTATGCTCTAAAGGATACCGGACTTTTGGGAATTATCATCGTTATTGCAATGGGATTGTTAACATTGCTCACAGCATTGTTTGTTCTCGATTTAGCCGCTCACAGCGATGGAACTCTCTCCAAGATTGCCGAGGTCTATTTAGGAAAGGTTGGAGGATATCTGATGTTTTTGAGTATCTCTGTGCTAAGCTATGGAGCTTTGATCGCTTACATAGCTGGAAGTGGAGACATTCTCTCTTCTCTCACCGGTATTAATGAAAAAGCTGGAGCTCTGATATTCTGGTTTGTAATGAGTTTAATAGTCTTTCTTGGCTTGAAAGCTTCAGGTGAAGCTGAACTTTTGTTGAATTTCCTTTTATTAGGTGCTCTAACCCTTGCAATAGCACTTGTTATTCCCAAAACAAATCTCTCAAACTTAACAAAGATCGATTATTCAGCCATAACAAAAGGTATTGGTGTGGCAGTCTTTGCCTATGTGAGTCATATGGTTGTCCCAGAAATGCTGAAAGGTCTGGGAGATGTTAGAAAAACCACAAAAGCCGTTCTTATTGGATATCTTGTCCCTATGGTGTTCTACGCTTTCTTTGTGCTTGCATTTGTTGGTGCTTTTGGCTCAAAGACTCCAGAACTGGCAACTTCAGCCCTTGAGCAGCTCTACGGTAGATTAGGCAAAGTTTTGGGCTTAGTTCTTCCATTGGCAGCAATAAGCACCAGCTACATTGGAATTGGTTTAGCTCAGATGGACAACATGAAAGAGATATTTGGTATCAAAAAGTCACGCGCATGGCTTTTAACCGTGATTCCACCATTGCTCATATACTTTGCTGGGCTAAACAGTTTTGTCAATGCTCTCTGGATGGCTGGGACATTTGGTGGCTTGCTTTATGCAGGAATTCTGCCGACAGTGATGTATATAAAAGCGAAAAAGATTCATAAAAAGCTTCACCTTCCAATTCCCCATAGCTTTGCCTATCTTTCGGGTCTGGTGTTCTTTTTGGTGTTCATCTACTCGGTCATTGCACTTTGAGTAGAGAAGTGAGAGTTTTGAGGAGCTTGAAGAAAACATTACATTAACCAAAAAGCCTAAATTTGAAAATTGTGACATTTTAATGTCAAACTTATCCTACTTGGGGGTGAATTATTGGCAATTGCCAAGAATGAAAATTCATTAGGATATCTATATTATCCTATCTCCGACCCATTATCATGCTTGGCTGAATTCACATACTCCCATGCACTAAGTGCATCAGAATCCCAAATAGCGTCTGGAGGCGCAACCACACTGCTAATGTTCCCGCCTGGGGAGGAATAGAAGTAGGATACACATACGCCGAGAGATATGCCGAAAAGCTTGCGCTCGACAAGGGTGCAATATCTTGGTTCATAAGGCGATTCTCATGGTCAAGAGAGAAGCGCTGGAGGAGATGCACAGGGAACTTTCCGGTTAAGGGGAAGGACATTAACTTTGACGGCCTTCTAATTCTTTGAGACTTTTAATTAATTTAATTCTGGGATACCTCTTGGAAGAGGAAATACCAGGGGAAAGAACTTGGGAACTTCCTGTTCTGGGTTGAGATTAATCCCCCAGATAAGGGCCAACTTTTTAACCCCCTACCCCCAATAATGAGCATAGGGAATCAAATGGGGGGAGGGAATTGGATGGCTCCCATGCAATCGGGGCTGGAATAATAGTTGGTGCTTATTCGTTTATGCTCTTTCTCCTCTATAAATCGAAGAGGACGATCGAGGAGCTGAAAGAGATAAGGAAAGCACGTAGGAAACGCAGGATCAAGCAAAAAATCAACTCCGTGAGGAATGTCGTGATCAGGAGGAGGCGGTAGCATGGAGGAAGAGATCGGACTCTCGCGAGGATTATCGATGTGGCACCTCATGATGATGGGCATGGGCATGATGATCGGAGCTGGTGTGTTTGTCGCCACTGGAATCTCGATAGGCTTTGCCGGTCCCGGTGGGGTTCTCGTGGCCTTTGCCCTCAATGGTCTCGTGGCACTCTTCTCGGCGATGTCCTTTGCGGAACTTGCCTCCGCGCTTCCAACGGCTGGAGGGGCTTATACTTACATAGAAGAGGCGTTTAGGGGTATAATCGGCTTCATCTCGGGCTGGCTCAACTGGTTCGCCCTCACCGTTGCAGGAAGCCTCTACGCCATAACCTTTGCGACATACACCGTCTTTCTCCTTGAGGGGACGAAGTGGTTCTCATATCTTGGCATTGATAGCGAATTCGTGATAAAGGTTCTTGCGCTCCTGATAATAGCCGTCTTTGTGATCATCAACTACATCGGCGTTTCCGAAACGGGCAACATCGAGAACCTGATTACTATCGGCCAGATGTCAACCCTTCTCTTCATCGGTGCCTTTGCGGTGTTCTACACTATTCTCCACCCTGAGAGGCTCTCCCACTTCAGCAACTTTGTCCCGAACGGCTGGGGCAAGGTTCTGGCCGCTATGGGCTTTACCTACGTTGGCTTTGAGGGCTACGAGGTTATAGCACACGCCGGCGAGGAAGCCTTTGAGCCGAAGGAGAGCATACCCAAGGCAATCCTCTACTCTGTTGTGGCTGTAACGACAACTTACCTCCTCTTTGCCTTTGCGGCAATAGTCGGGGCCGACGTTTCGCCCGAGAACCTAACAACGTGGTTCGCCTCCCATGGGGCCGTTGGCATGGGAGAGGCGATAAAGGACCTAATGCCCCATGGAGGTCTTTTGATAACGCTCGCGGCGATTTTCTCCTCGACTTCAGCTCTCAACGCCACCATCTACTCATCAACGAGGGTTCTCTTTGCAATAAGCCGTGATGGGAAGCTCCCGCGCTTCATATCGAAGATTCACCCTAAGAGGAGGATTCCACACATAGCACTTGCTCTTTCTTCCATCCTTATGGTAACTCTTGCCATAGCTTTGCCGATAGAGGATGTTGCGGCGAGCGCAGACATAGTCTTCCTGCTGATATTCCTCCTCGTTAACGCCGCGGTAATAAAGATAAGGTATGAAAGGGGTGATGAGCTTGAGTATGGGTTTTTGATGCCCTACTTCCCGGTTATACCTCTCATCGCCATAATCCTCCAAGGGATTCTCTCCATATGGATCTTCGATGTGAGCCCAACTGCATGGTTCATAACGCTGGGGTGGGTGATTATAGGCTTAACACTAAGCTCCCGCTATAAGGGGGCGAGGGAAGTGAAAAAGACATTTGAGAGGGAAATCATATTCGGTGAGTGGTTGCCAAAAGGCTACAAGGTTCTGGTGGCCATTTCAAATCCGAAGAACGCTCTATACCTTGCCAGGGTTGGTGAAATCATAACCCGGGCTAAAAAGGGTGAGCTGGCTCTCGTGAGCGTCGTGACAGTTCCGGAGCAGACGCCCCTTGAGGAGGCGCACCGCTTTGCTGGCCCCGCCTTAGAACTGCTCAGAAAGGTAAGGGAAGGACTCAGCGGAGAGGTGAACGTGAGGGGTGTGCTCTACTACGCCCACAGCGTTTACAGGGGAATAATGAGTGCCATAAAGAACAAGAATGCTGATCTTCTCGTGCTCGGCTGGAGGGGGCGTTCGAGGCTGGGATACATCTTTGGCAGCAACCTTGATAAGCTCGTGGAGGCTCCATGTGACGTTTTGCTCGTGAAGCCGGGAAAGAGTGAGGAAGTTAGGAAGATCCTCTTCCCCACATCAGGCGGACCTCACAGTCTTTTAGCGGCGGAAATAGCGAGAATATTCGCCCTCGAAAACGATGCAAGTGTTACAGTGCTCTACGTTGATAGGGAGGGGATGGAGAGGAAGAGAATAGAACGCCGTCTTGAGCCTGTTATGAGGCTCCTGAATGAGGCAAGAGGCACCCTAAAGATTGTCCACGCCAACGACCCTAAGAAGGCAATACTTTCCGAGTGCAGTGCCTATGACCTCGTTATAATGGGCGCCTCGGAGAGCTCGCTCTTCGCCAGAAGCCTGTTTGGAGAACTGCCTGTGGAAGTTGCAAAAGAGTGTGAAAAAACCGTCTTTCTCGTCAAGAAGGACATCGGAAAGCGCTCTTGGTTTAGGAGGTGGATCCGATGACCTGCTTCCCTGAAGGGTGAGGATTTCAAAAGAAAACATCACTTCAAAATTCCCAAGCTCCTGTTCGTCTTCTTTATGCTCTCCCACTTATCAGTCAGTTCAAACATTGCTCTAATTGCGTCAATGTTTTCCGGTACTACATCGCTTTCTTGGTGGACGGCTTGGATGTAGAACAGTCTGTTACCCTTAACGTTTATGCTCTCCTTCCAGACCGCTATTTCATACAGGTTGTTCCACTCTCTGTGTAAATCCCTTGCAAACTCAATCAGCTGGGCGGTGCTGTCAAAGCCCTTTTCCTTCTCGAAGAGGAGAACCCTTGTGGTGTTCTCAAAGATATCAACGACATCCTCTCTTGTAATTGGCTTCTTCAGCTCGACCATTATTGAGTGAACATGCATTATTGTAGTTGGCACAACAAAAGCTGTCGTCTCAATGTTTATTGGAATAACTGTTTGAACATCCGGCCCGTGATGGGATGGAACTTCAACGGTTGGTTTTATGGCATTGATCGGACCTCTCTTGATGTCATTTGGATCAGCGGCTCTTCTAATCATCACAGCGTAAACGTAGTCAATGTACTCTTGAAGAGCTGAGAGTGTTCTTGTTAATCCGGTTGTGTTGCAAGAAACTACTCTAACGTAGCTCTTCCCGAGAGCTTTCTCATAGTTTGCCTGAGCAACAAAGGAAACCTCTGCAACATCAGCCTTTTCTCCACCTTGAAACACTGCTTTAACTCCGTACTTTTCATAAATTGGCTTATTCCTTGCTCCCATTCCTCCTGGAGTCGCATCAACGATAACGTCAACTTTCTGAAGCAAGTCTTCTAAGGTTCCGGCAACTTCAAAACCTACTTTTTCAAACCTTGGCAAAAATTCCTCTGACGCCGCATATACTGGAATGCCAAGCTCCTTTGCCCTGTAAGCTTCAAAGTCTGGCTTTGTCTTTGTTACACCTATAAGTGCCATATCATCTTGCTTTGTGACAGCATAAGCTACTCTCTTCCCTATTGTCCCGTAACCGTTAATTCCCACCTTAACTTTCACAGAAACCACCTCCAAAAATTATTTTAACAAGTTGATACTTAAACGTTGCTTTCACTGGAGGTGTTATGAAGAACCGTTTGATATATGAAACGAACGTTCGATTTATCAAACGATAGTTTTATATACTGAACGATCTTAACATTGGTCATGATTGATGAATTTAGGAAGTTTGCTGGCTTTAGGATTTTGGAATACTTTCTTCTCAATCCCACAAGAGAGGTGCATCTAAAGGAGCTGGCAAGGGAGCTGGAGGTTTCTCCTGCTACAGTAAAGCACTATTGTGATCTTTTTGCAAAAGAAGGTATACTCATCGTCAAAAGGATCGGCAACATGAGAATTTTCAAGCTGAACAATGACTACTTTGCCGTTAAAGAAATTAAAAGAGCATACATGATTTTAAAGCTTAAAGAAGTTGGAGTTGAAAGCCTGTGTTCTTCCTGCTATTCTCTTGCAGTTTACGGGAGCGTAGCATCTGGAGAATTTAACGAAAAAAGTGATATAGATCTGCTTGTAATAAGCAAGGAAAGCTGCATAGACTATTCGGTTATCAGAAAAATCGAGGCGGCTCTTGGAAAAGAGATTCAGCTAACCGTATTCCAGCCTCATGAGTGGGAGATCATGAAAAGGAATAAAAATCCCCTTGTCAATGAAATCCTCAGGAATCATGTGCTTATTAAGGGGGTGCCTTTGTGAATCTGCAGGAATGCATCGAGAAGGGCTTTATAAGACAAGACTTTTCTGCTCAATATAGAGTTGAGAGCTCCATTGAGATTGCTTATAGGTTCCTACGCTCCGCAAAGAGAAATTTGGATATAGAAGAGTATGAAATGGCTCAGATAGCGGCATATAATGCAACCTTTCATGCTGCAAGGGCTCTATTGTTTGCTAAAGGGTACATAGAGAGAAGTCATCTTTGTTTGTCTGTTGCTATCAGAGAGCTCTATCCTGAACTTAATGATATGATCAATACCTTTGACAGACTTCGTATTTCAAGACACAATGTGCAGTATGGAGGAAAAAGGGTTTCCAAGGAGGAGGTATTGTTTGCAATTTCTTTTGCTGAAGAGTTTTTAAAGACCGTTGAAAGAACTTTGGAGGTGATGTAAATGTTCGCTGAAATTCTCACGATTGGTGATGAACTCTTAACTGGGCACACCGTTGACAGCAACTCCTCTTATATTGCTCAGAGATTAACAGAGAAAGGTTACTGGGTGAGGAGAAAAACAACCGTGGGGGATGATGTTGAGGAGATAAAAACCGTAATCAGGGAGATACTCTCAAGAAAGCCCTCTGTACTGATTATTTCTGGAGGATTGGGGCCGACTCATGATGATGTTACAATGCTTGCCGTGGCAGAAGCTTTAGGCAAAAAGCTCGTTTTGAGGAAAGACTGTTTGAAGAGAATTAAGAAATTTTACCACGAGCTTTATGAGAAAGGTCTCATAGATGATCCAGAGCTAAATGAAGCACGTAAAAAGATGGCATATCTCCCTGAAAATGCTCAACCTCTTGAAAACAGGGAGGGTGCTGCTCCGGGAGCTTACATCGAGCATGAAGGCGTTAAAATCTTTGTTCTGCCCGGGATGCCGAGGGAAATGAAGGCTATGCTTGAGAACGAAGTTCTTCCAAAGCTTGGCGAAAGGAAGTTCATTCAAAGAAAGCTGCTGGCGGAAATCACAGATGAGTCAAAGCTTGCTCCAATTTTGAATGAAACTTTAAAGCATTTTCCCGTGAAGATTCACTCCTCACCGAAGGGCTTTGGAAAATATATTGGCATAATTCTCTTTGGTGAAGATGAAGAGATCATAGAAAAGGCTAAAAGCTTCATGGAGGAAAAAGGGATAAGGTTTGAGGAAGGTTGGTGATGGTGGGAAATCCTAATAAACTACTTACGTGGAGTTAGTCTGGGAGGCTGGTTTGATGGAGCGCGCTTCAGTTAATGTTGAGTATGTTTTGAAGGAATTGGAAAGACTTAAGGTTGAGATTCAGCGCTTAGAGGCAATGCTTATGCCGGTTCAAAAGGATGATGGGATAAGTGAGGAAGAGATAAAGGAGATTCTCAGGGAGGCAAGAAATCCAAATCCTGGCGACTGGGTTGATGCTGACGAGCTTGATGAGGAGGAGTAAGATGACATTCACCGTCAAGGTTCACAAACAAGTCAAGAAAAAGCTGAAAGAACTTCCAAATGTCCATCGCAGATGTTTTCTGGAGCTGAAAGATATACTTCACTATGAAGCAGTCCCAAGAGACAAGTATGATATAATAAAACTTGAGGGAACTGGGAATATTGACATCTATCGTATACGCTTGGGAAGCTACAGGATAATTTACTCAGTCAATTGGAAGGAGCGTCTTATAATGATTCATCGGTTAAAAACAAGGGAAGATGCATACAAATGAGTTAACACAATCCTCTGGAGTGATTGTTATGCTTCCCCAAGAAGTCCGGACAATCATTGAGGAAATGAAAGCTGAGCGAATTCGAGGGGCAAGCTACTTGGCTAAAAGAGGTGCCGAAGCTTACCTAAAGCTTGCCGAGCTTTTGACTGGAGAAGAGCTTTTTGATGCTCTGAAGGAGATGAGAACTGAGATAATAAGGGTTAACCCAACCATGGCATCTCTCTACAACTTGATTCGCTTTATTCCTCTGACAAACAATCCAGAGTTCGTTAGAGCAAAAGCCGAGGAGTTCATAAAGCTTAGTGAAGAAGCAAAAAGGGAGATTGGTAATATAGGAAGCGAGCTGATTGATGAAAACGAGGTAATAATCACGCACTCCTTTTCTTCAACGGTTTTGGAGGTTCTAAAAGTAGCAAAGATGAAAGGTAAGCGCTTTAGGGTAATTCTCACGGAGAGTGCTCCAGATTATGAGGGCTTAGCTTTAGCTAAAGAGCTTGAGGTACTCGAGATTCCTTTTGAAATTATCACCGATGCCCAGCTCGGGCTCTTTGCAAAGAAAGCGACTTTAGCGTTAGTTGGGGCAGATAATATAACCAGAGATGGTTGCGTGATAAACAAAGCCGGCACGTATCTTTTGGCGTTAGCTTGTCATGATAGCGGCGTTCCTTTTTATGTTGCGGCTGAGAGCTTTAAGATTCACCCAGAGCTTAGGGCTGAGGAAGTTGAGATCGTGGAAAGAAAATTCAAGAGAAATCATTTTCTGATAAGAAACTATCTCTTTGATATAACATCTTGGAAGTATGTGAGAGGGATTATTACGGAACTTGGGATTTTGGTGCCGCCAAAGGAGGTTTAGGATCAAACTTCAATAATTTTGAAGCCCTCTTTTGCTGCAATAATCAGCTTCCCTTTAAATTCTTTGAGATTTCAGCGTTGCCTTCTCTTATCATTTCCTCGCTTAGCTGTGGATATTCTTTAAGTATTTCCTCAATGCTCATACCAGCAGCTAACATCTCAAGTACATCACTAACCAGTATCCTTGTTCCTTTAAAAACAGGTTTTCCATGACAAATTTCGGGATCAACAACTATCCACTTCATGCTTTACTTTTACTCTGGAAAGTGTTATAAGTATATTGGTTAGAGCATTTCACATGCTGTCTTTGAAAATGTAATCAATCAAAATAAAATCTAACCCAGCAATTTATCCCAAAGCCTTTTCAATCAATGCTCTAACGTGAATTTCCGCGGTATCGAGAACTTCAGCACTAACATCCCCTGGTTTTATGGCTAATGGAAGCTCCGTGCATCCTAATATAACACCTTCAATTCCTTGTTCGCTTATATATTTCTCTATGAGGTCTAATAAGTAGGGGTTGCTTTTAAAGTTTCCAAATACGGACTCTTCGAAGAGTATTCTGTTTATTTCCTCAATCTCATTTTCATTTGGTACTATGATCTCGAAGCCCTTCTCTTTGAGTGCTTCTTTATAAAACGGCATTGTCATTGTGGTTTTGGTTCCTAAAAGAAGAAGCTTTCTCAGTCCTCTTCTTTTAGCTTCCTCAGCAACTGCATCAACTATGCTGACCATTTCAACGTTTACAGCCCTTTGAACATCGGAAAACACCATGTGGGGAGTGTTTGCCGCAATCCCAATCACTTCAGCTCCAGCCCTTTCTAAGGCTTTTGCTGCATTTATTAGGATTTTCTTTCTCCCTTCCCAGCCATTAGGGTTGTCCTTGAACTCCTTGAAGTTGATGCTGTAAATGATTAGCTCCGGATAAAAATATGGCTCAAACTTTTCTCTTGAGATCTCAATGAATTTTTTGTAATAGTAGAGTGTTGATTCTGGACTCATTCCACCTATTATCCCTATCTTTTTCACACTTCCACCTCCGAGAAATTGAAAAAAAGTTTATGAGACTTTTTAATGAAAACGTCTTCATAAAACTAAAGCATCTCAACAATCTTGTCCCAGATCTTTTCAGCCAGTTCTCTCTTGTTCATTCTTGGGAACTTTTCGACTTTATCTTTTGTGACCAAGTAAACCTCATTTTCTTCGCTGCCGAAGGCGATCTCGCCTTTGTTGGCAATCACAACATCGCTTTTGGCTTTCTCAATCTGGTTTCTTGCCTGAGCAATAAGCTCTTCCTCGCTAACACCATATTCAGCCTTAAATCCAACCAAGAACACATTCGGCTGTATCTCCTTTACCCTCTGGATTATCTTTGGGGTTGGAACCAATTCCAAAATGAGTGTTTGTCCGCTCTTTATCTTCTTTTCAGCCCTTTCTTTTGGCTTGAAATCGCTGACAGCAGCTGCCAAGATTACAACATCATATTTTTTACTCATCAGCTCATTTTCTATTGCATGTAACATTTCTTCAACGGTCTCAACTTCAATTTGGTTTTCCACAAAGCTTGGTACGCTTCCCTTGGTTTTGATTAACGTTACCTCAGCTCCCCTGAAGTCAGCCTCTTCCGCCAGAGCAACGCCCATTTTTCCAGAACTTTTGTTTGTGATGAACCTTATTGGGTCAATGTATTCTCTTGTAGCCCCCGCTGTGACTAAAACCCGCTTACCTTTCAAATCCTTCCTGTGGAGCTTTTTAATAACGCGGTAAACGATTTCATCAATGCTGGCAACTTTTGCTTTGCCTTCTTCGAATTTTGGCCCTATAAACTCGACACCAAGTTTTTTGAGCTTCTCTATATTCTCCTTCACTATTGGATGTTCATACATGCTTGAATGCATAGCAGGGGCTATCATTATCGGCGTATGGGCAAAAGCCGTTGTTACAACTGTTGTTACAGGAGTATCGTCAATTCCGCATGCTATCTTTGAAATTGTGTTTGCAGTTGCTGGGCACACTAAAACCAAATCCGCTTTATTTTCATGCTCACCACAGAGTTCAACATGCTCTATAAACCCGGTAATCTCAGTAACTACGGGATTTCCAGTTGCAAACTCCATTGCATAGGGACGAATTATTTTCTGGGCGCTTTCGCTCATAACAGCATGAACCTCTGCCCCGTGTCTTATCAGCTCTCTCGCCAGCTTTACACACTCAACTGCTGCTATGCTTCCGGGAATGGCAAGAATAATTTTCTTACCAACAAGCTTTCTGCTTTTAGTGGCATAAATCAGCTTAACATGATGGAGCATAATTCTCACCAAGAAGGTATCATCTTTTGTGTTTATAACATTAAGGTTTTTGAAAAATAACACTCCTCATCCTGAAGGAGGAAAGCTTTCAAGATTGTAAAATCATGTCAGTGCTCCTTCAAGAGCAATTATGACCATAGGCTTAGCGTTTATTTTTACTACCTTTAAATTGGAGATAACAGTGGATCAGCCCCTCAATTTCTCTGTAGTCTTTCTCTTCTTTCCCAAGCATCTTTCTAAGCCTTTTATTTTCCGCAACAAGTCCAGAAAGCTGGATTGCCAAGTTTTGGTTGTCCATTGCTATTCCATAGGAAGCAAACTTTAGCGGAGACCATTTGCCTTCAACTTCGTAGAGCTTTTCTTCAAGCTTTTTCACTTCTTTTCTCAGCTTTTCAACATTCATGTTGATGCTTTCATCTAAAAACTCTCCGAGAAGGATTATTTTGAGGGCCTCATCTAATCTAAACCCATGCTTTTCGGCAATCTCCCTAATCCTCTTAAAAACTTCATCATCAATTTGAAATACGACTTTTCTCCAACCTACTTCAGGCTTTACTATCTTTCATTTCTTCTCTCAGTTTTCTGTTTTCCAAGCTGAGTTGCAATCTAAGCTTTTTCATTTTTTCTTTATCTCGCTTGGCTTTTTCACTGAACTCTAACAGCATTTTATAGTGAGCTTCAACTTCCTTGAGCTTCTTTTCCAGCCTCTCACGCTTTTCAGCTATATACTTAATTTCAAGGAGCTCCAGAGTCCTCTCAAGCTCGTCAAAGGAAGTGAACTTCTTCTGGATTTCTCGCTTTTCCTTTCTAATTTTTTGAAATTCCTCACAGCTAACCCCAATCTCTATTTCCAAGAAAAACACCTCTAAAGATTGAGTGCGGTTTTCGTTTCTTTACAAAATTAACCTTCAATGGGAGACCCTTAAGGCTCTCAATAACTTTGAGCACTGATGTTGCTTCTCTTTCTGTCGGAGCTTCTTTTGAGCGGTAGTCAAATTTTTCAATAAAAGACCTCATGAGAGATTTTAGTGTTTCAAGCTTTTTTATTTGAATTTTTCTCAGCTCTTCGGTTAGTTTTGGACTTCTTTTCCGAAGGAGGGACATCAGCTCTTCATAGTGCTTTTTGCATAGAATTGCTTCTGAGTTCTTATAGTCTTCAATAAGTTCGCTGAATCTGTCAGATAGAGCTTCTATGGTGTGCTGCTCCTTTATCTCGACTAAATCACAAAGGTAGCATTTCTTCTCTTCGAGATTTTTCTTGCTTTTGAGGGAATTAATGTAAATTGAAAGCATGTGTTCGTAAATTATTGCAACTCCAAGCCCACCGTAGAGGGGGTTTGAATATGCTATCTCTTTAAGCTTCCATGCATGATAAGTGCATAAGCCTAAGCTCTCTGCAAACTTCTCTCTAACGCTGGGACTGTTGACATGCTCATAAAGTATCTGGCCGATTATATCCTCTTCGTACTTTTTGAGTATCCTGCACACTGGACAGCCGGACTCTTGAATAGCCTCTCTTAAATAAATCTCAATCAAACCCATAGCCATTCCTCAGAAGCTGAGCAAATCGCTTAACGTTCTCAATGCTCTGTATGTGTTCTGGAAGTTTGAAATTCCAAGTTCAAGGGATCGTCTGAATCCTCCATTGGGATTCTGCAGTGCTCTAATGAATCTTACATGCCCTTTTATGTGCCTTGGCTTTTTCCCAAGAAGCTTCAAAGCCCTTACCGCATAGAAGGTAGGTTCGAGGTATGGGGGTAGAGACATTGGAACTTCTGTAAATCCTCCATAGACTTCGCACTCTTCAAAAAATCTTGTTTTTGGTATTGGATATCCCAGAGCATTGAGGGAATATATAGCCTGATACGTCATTGTAACAGTCGGCTGGTTCACTCCGTATCCGTTTCCTTTTCTAAAACCTTCTATGAAATCCCTAATCTTCTCTTTCATCTCATCGGTGACTTTATAGTTCAGCAATGAAACAAGCCTCATGACCCAATAGGTTGATTCTAATGGAGTTGCTGCTCCGAATTCCTCGCTTCCTCCCAAGCCAACGGAGAACTGCTCTTTCAGGGGATTATATTTCGTAAAGATGTGCTCAAGTTTTTCTTTTGCCAAATCCTCAGCACCTAAAATTGCAAGTGCTTCGCCGGCCATGGCCAAAGCAACTGTGGCTCTGTAAGGCTGAGCGGAATTATTTAAAAATTCAATTGTTTTTTCCTTTTCTGGAATTTCAAGATTGAGCAGGTCATAGATTTTAACAGCGTAGTAGGTGTCATTTATATTAGTCTCGTTCAACATTGAGACAAAGCAGTAACCGCCATCTTCATGACGCCTCTTTGAGATGTAGTTTATAACTGCATTTAAATTTACATATCTCGCAAGCTTCGAGCCCATTCTACCGCCTCCTTTCATTTTTATGAGCACGAGTGGGTAGAACAGGCGTCATCAGCCCTTAACGGGCGGTTTGGGCTCGAAGCCCGGGCGGACGCCATCGCCCGACTAAACGTGAGAAAGAAAACATTTAAAGATTTTGGTTCATTGTTTTAATTAAAGCATTTGCAGGTGAAATCATGGAAACTGTGTGGTTCGTGTACATAGGCAACAATTCATACAGAGATGTCGTTTTTTATGCATACACTGATGTTAATAAATACTTAGCTGAGAATAGCATTCCCATTAGACTTATTTTCCATCATCCTCAGATTAAAATCAAGGAATATGAAAATAAGAACAGCAAATCAAGCCCAGAAAAGGATATTATCTTAGAATCCAAACCCGGTTTCACAATAACAATCAACACCGGAAAGGAGAAGGTGATAGCATACTCCCTTGAAGGAATTCTTGATGTTCTCTATGGATGGCTGGTCAAAACTCGGCATGAAGTTCAGGAGATATACGAGAGGTATCAAATCAATTCCGGTGATGAAATCCCTGATACTGTCATAGGGGTTGTCAGTTTTCCTCTTGTCACAAGGAATCCATATCTCGATTTCTACGAAAAGTTCCTTGGGGTTCAAAAAAAGGTTTCTGGTCTGAATATTATAGCTGTCTCTGTGAGCCCGTTTTATCATCCAAACAAGTTTAAGTTCTCAAACAGGATTTTTAAGGCAATTCTCCATGAACTTGGTCATGCCTTTGGATTGAGCCACTGTTCTGAAAACTGTGTTATGAATCCTCCTTTAACCATTGAGGAATGGGACTCCAGGGTTCCCGATTTTTGTCCTAAATGCTTTTTGGAGCTGAAGAGAAATGTTGAATGGAAAGAGAATAAGCGTGATAATACCAGCTTACAACGAGGAAAAGAGAATAGGGAAAGTTCTTCAGAGGATGCCTGACTTCATCGATGAGGTCATTGTGGTCGATGATGGGAGTAAAGATAAAACAAGTGAAGTGGCGAGAGGATTTGGAGCAAAAGTCATTAGACTTGAGCGGAATCAGGGAAAGGGCAGAGCCATGAGTGAAGGTATTAAAAAGGCTAATGGAGATATAATCGTTTTTATTGATGCTGACGGACAGCACAAGCCTGAGGAGATTATAAAACTCGTCAAGCCCATTGTCAATAGTGAAGCGGATTTTGTTATTGGTTCCCGTCTGATAAAAGTTCAGGGGGAGAGGCCACTAATAAGGAAGATAAGCAATTTCATAACAACATCTCTCATTCGTTTAAAGCTTGGAATCAGTGTCAAGGATACTCAAAGTGGATTCAGAGCAATCAGGAGGGAATTTTTACCCGAGATTGAAAGCAAGAGGTATGAAGTTGAAACTGAGGTTTTGATAAAGGCCGTGAAAAAGGGTGCGAGGGTAAAGGAAGTTCCGGTTTCGATGATCTATGGTGTTGAAACCGGTCATTTTAGGCTTGAGGACATTTTACGATTTCTACATTCTTTAGTGAAATATTGAAAGCCGCCTGTTGATTTTTGTCTAATTATTCAATTTAGTTTTAAGAATCTAAACATGTTCTTAGAAAAAACTTATATACATGAATTGCATATTTACCATGATGCATTTTTGTTGTGGTGATATATGATGCGCTTTCTAATAAGACTCCGAAATGAGAATTTGGAATTTAAGGTGCCATATAACCATCTGTATTATTTGCAGGGTTTGATATACCGAAGAATTCAGCACATGAATCCAGGGCTGAGCTTATCTCTACACAAACCAAAGACCCCCAAGCTCTTCACTTTCTCGCTCTTCATGACTAAAGAGCGGCATAGGATAAATGGCAACAGTGAATACTTCATTGGTAGGAAAGATGCTTTCTTCTACTTTTCAACAGCTGTCCCAGAGATAGCCGAGGCTTTCATAGGGGGTCTTTTGCAGGAGCCGGAAGTTCAGCTTTGGGGTGAGAGATTTTACGTTGAGACGGTTAAAGCCTTACCAGAGCCAGTTTCATTCAATGGGAGGAAATACTCAACGCTTTCTCCAATAGCAGTCACTACTTTAAAGCCCCAGTTTGGAAAGCTGAAGCGTTACGACTTGGGGCCAGATGAGCCAAAGTTCTATGAGAATCTGAGGGAGAACCTGAAGGGGAAGTATCTACTGATCTATGGTAAAAAGCCTCCGGAGGATTTTAAAATTGAAGTGCTGAATGTAAAACCCAAGCGCTTCGAGGTGAAGCCTGGTATTTTCCAGAGGGCTTGGCACATGGTGTTCAAAGCTTATGGGGATGATGAACTGATTAGAGCTGGTTATCTTGTCGGCTTCGGGGAGAAGAACTCTTTGGGATTTGGGATGGTGAAGGTTGATAAATCCAAGAAGGGAGGTGGAAAGAATCGGAAAAGGAAAAGTAAAGAGGCTTGATGAGTTTTTAAAAACATATCCCTCTGCTAAAGGTTCAGCAACCCATAAGCATACATCAGGAAAAGCCTCTACTGCAAAAGAACCATTATTAGAGTGGACAGGGCATCCATTTGTTGATGCAGGTTTAGTGGCAATCTTGCTAATTGCCAATAAGAATAAACCAGAGGAGCTTACCAGGGAGGACATAGAAAAGGCAATAGACTTTGCGGCGGAGCTTTATGCAACGAAAGAGTGGAGTTCGAGTTATATTCATGCCATGTTAATGCCAAACAATGGAATAATACTTGCAAATCCAGGCACAACAGGACCAATAAGTACGGCAATCAAAAACGCAATAAAACAAGAAAAAAGTCTAAAATTCAAAGATAGCACTAAAAGAGAAATAGCTAAAAGGATATCTAAGAACTTTGATTCTCTCTTAGCTGAGGAGATTATCAAGTTTCTGGAATCCATCTCAGAAGAATCTTTAAATACTGATATCAGAGACATTGAGAAATTTACCAAAAAACTTACAAAATTAGTTCTCTCTCAACCATTTGTTACAAGAGCTATCCAAAGGAGAATTAAAGATAACCTATTGAACCTTTTCAAAGATGCCACATCAAAAAACGAATCTTTAGACACACCTTCTTGTATAATATGTGGAAAACGGAAAACTTATACTAAAAAGGAGGCATATCGTTCAGTGTTTCCATTGCTTGGTAGTGGGGATGTTCCAAATTATTTCCATTCAGCTAATCCTCGTGGTGCCGACATCTGTGCTCACTGTATTTTCCTGACGCAATTTATGCCTCTAGTTTCATATAAGCTTTCAAGAGTTTTGGTAATTCATGCATATCCCTATGAACTCATGCTTGAACTTTCTAAAGAAGCTCTTGAGGATGTAAAAAGACGTAAGCTTGCATCAGAAGCAAGAGGTTTCAAAAGACCTGAGAACTTTCTATTTCATCTGATAGGTGAAATAACGAGGAGAATAGAACGTGATGAATTCTGGGAGAATGCCTCAGTTACTTTATACTACTTCGCTTGCAATAACCAAAGACAAGAGCTTGTGGTAATTCACATTCCTACTCCAGCACTCAGGTTTGTTGCCTATGCAAATCTCGTTGACTATATTGGCTGGAAACACATTGTTTCTATGGGTTGGAGAAGGCAGCCTAAGGAGGAACAATTTGAAGAATTTGAGCGCAAATATTCCAATGAGGTTTATGCCAAGCTTCTGAACAATAAAAGCATTCTCCCATATTTCTACGATTCCAAAAACAGGAGGGCAAATACAAGCTGGCATCTTTTGGCTTTTTATTGCTCGGAGGTGTTGGGTTTGGATAAAGAGGCATTGGAGTTTATTAAAAGTGTTGGAGATAGGATTGTTGAAACCCTGAAGAAGCTTCCAGACAATAAGCTGAGAAGAAGAGTCAGGGAACTTGAAGGAGCTGAAAGATTATATCAGTTTGAAGCTTTCTTTGTAAGACTTGAGAAAGACCGGCAAGAGCTTGGCATTGAAAAGCCCTTAATGACGTTTGATGAGTTTGCAAGAATTCTTACAGCCTATGGAGAAGATATAAATGTCTCCTGGAAAACAGTCAGGAATCTTCTCTTATTCCGCGTTTACGAAAAGCTCCATGACAGATTGATGAAGATGGAAAATTCCGAAGAGGAATTAGAGGTAGAAGAAAGTTTGGGTATTTATGCTGGAGGAGGGGAAAAAGAATGAGGTTTGCTGTTGGTATGGTTTTGATTGATGTCCCACATTCAGCTTTAAACATGCTCGGCATAGATGAAAGCCTTCCGGATAGAAACGTCACGAGAGTTAAGAAATTCCGTAAGGGTGGAAAGAGTTATCCCTATGTTTCTCCTCAGGCATGGCGTTATTGGTGGAGAAAGACCCTTGAAGAGCACTTTAAGTGGGAACTTTCACCTTTATTTAGAGAGCAAAAACAAGTTTTTACAGCTGCCAATCCAATAGAATATCCTGATGATGACATTTTTGGATACATGAGGGCATTTAAGAAAGGTAACACAAATATAACAGTTACAAGAGTTTCCCCACTCAAGAATACGCCATTAATTTCACTTTTACCGGATAGAAGCTCAGTCACAGTTGATGAAGGTTATGCATCAAGACATGAAGGTGATCCAGTTCCATATTCACAAGAATTTTACTCAACAGTGCTCAAAGGAGCATTTTCTTTGGACTTAGATGCCGTTGGGCGATTCACAATAATAGATAAGGCCGGCTTTAAGAACTTGCTGAGAAAAGACGAAATTCCAAAGAGTCTTAAAGAATTGAAAAGTGAGCACGAAAAAATTGTTTCAAAAGCAAAGAAGCTTGGTGTTCAAATGAATGAAAAAGAATGGCTAATGCCATCAGAAATCAGGAAAAAACGCGCTGTTGAGACAATCAAAGCCCTCCGTTATATTTTCGGTGGAGCAAAACAAACGCAATATCTAACAGATGTAACACCCAAATTTGTAATCCTTGCAATGCTAAAGGGAGGCATAAATCCATTCATTAGCAATATAGTGTACGAGGACAAAGGGGAGATAAAGCTCGATGCAGAGGCATTAATTTCGAGAATCCTCGAATTCAAGGAGCTTCTCAATCCAAAGAAGATATTCATAGGAAAAGATAAGGGTTTCATGAAAGAATGGGAAGGAGAACTAAAGAAAGTCAAAGAAGCCTTAGAAAATGAGGGAATTGAAGTTGAAATTACAACGGTTGGTGATGCCATAGAGAAGTTTGCAAAAGAAGTTGAGTCCTACTACGGGTGAGCTCATGATACGAGTAAAGCTCAAAAGTTGGACAGCTAGCTTTCGATACCCCACATTCCAGTCGGGTTACCAACCTACGTTACCAGTGCCTCCTCTTTCGACTATTCAGGGACTCTTGTCTGCAGCAAAAGGTGAAATTATCTCCTTCAGTGAAGTACCATTTGTCGGCTATGTCTTTATCAGTGAAGGGAGGGGTGTTGACCTTGAAAGAATTTACGCCTTAGGAAAACCTGAAACCGATGTAATGAAGCGTGAAGTGCTCCTTGACAACACTCTTTATCTTTACCTTCCTGATGAATGGGAAAAGTATTTCAGAAAACCAAAATTCCAGCTGTTGCTTGGGCGTTCGAGCGATATAGCTACAGTGGAAGAAATCAAGCAGAGTGAACTTGAAAAGCGTGAAAACGTTCCTGTTGGAGGTACAATTGTTCCAGTGTCCGCAGGTTTGCCAGGGATAATTCACGCTCTTCCAGTGGAGTTTGACTACTCAACAATTCCAAGAAGAGCAAAGTTCGTAAAGCCTTTTACGATTCTTCCATTTCCGAAGACTAAAGGTCAGAGAAAGAGACAAACATACAGAGGAACACTAACTTATGACTCAGAAATAGATATTGGAGTGTGGATTTATGAAAGTCTGTATGGCGAAGTTCAATCCAAATGACTTTCTTGAGTGCCATATCAATGATGCCCTTAATGTTATGAAGAGCATGAAAACAACATTTCCATGGATTCCTGAACTATCCAGAAAAGATATTTGGGAGCTTCTCTTTTATTCTATCCTTTTACATGATCTTGGTAAATGTGCTGTAGGTTTTCAAAAAGCCGGAGCACAAAGGAAGATCTGGGGTTATCGTCATGAGATTCTTTCGACAGCGTTTACACAGTTTTTGGATTATACAGAGGAAGATAAGAACTTAATTGCACTTGCAATTCTGACTCATCATAGATACTTGACTGAGCTACCAGTTCCTACTAAAGTTGAGGAATTTGTGTGGGAAAACTACCTTGAGAAGATTGATGAGCTTCTTAAAAATGCTGACTATATTGAAGAAGTGTTCCTTCCAAAAATTCCCTATTGGGAAATCTACATTCTTGGGAAGACTCTTGGAAAGTTCAAACTTCCTAGTGACTGGAAAGAGAAAGTTAAGGAGTACGATTTTGATAGGTTGCTCAAGTGGTATGAGCAAAATTGTGAAAGTCACAAGGATGTGTTGATTTTTCTCAAAGGCTTGTTAAATGCATGTGATCATCTCTCTTCAGCTGGTGAAAATTCAATAAGGCTCCTTCCATTTGTGGCTGAGAGTATCGAGCTTAAAATTCCAAGAGAAAAATGGAGACCAATCCAAAAACAAGCCAATCAGATTAGAGGAAACCTTCTTCTAAGGGCACCAACGGGATATGGCAAAACGGAAGCTGCTCTTCTCTGGGCAGATGCTAATACCCATTGGACTAAAAAAGGAGTTTCAAACAGGATTTTTTATGTTCTCCCCTATAAGGCAAGCATTAATGCAATGCATGATCGTCTGTTGAGATATTTTAAAAGTCCCGAACTAGTTGGAGTGCTCCACAGTTCATCGACCTATTACCTTTATGCTTCAAATCTTGAATATAAACGTCTTTCAAGTCTATACCAGAAGATATTCACACCATTAAAAGTTACGACACCATTCCAGATAATGAAAGCATTTTTTGGCGTCGGCTTCTTTGAAATGACACTAAGCGAACTTGCTAATGCTTTACTTATCTTTGACGAGATACATGCCTACGAGCCAAATGTTCTGGGTATAATCCTTGCAATGTTGGAACTATTGAAGAAATACAAGACAAAAACGTTAGTTATGTCTGCAACGCTCCCAGATTTCATTGAGGAACTTTTTACGGAAGTCTTGCATCCTAAGGAGTTAAAAGTTTCAGCTGAGGAGGCCGATTATTTCACAAGGCATCGTGTTAAAATCGTGGATGGTGCAATCGACTATAATCTTCAGGATCTTGTACAAGAATTCAAGAGGAAAAGTCTTACACCTGCATTAATTACCTGCAATACTGTTGATAGAGCAATAGAAGTTTATAAGCAACTTAAAAGCCTTAATTATCGTGTCATGCTTCTTCACAGTCGTTTTACTTATGGAGATAGAGAGGAGCTCGAAAGAAAGCTCAGAAATAATCTAAATAGCTATGATTTTGTGGTGGCTACACAAGTAGTTGAAGTTTCATTAGATATAAGTTTTAAAACAATCTTGAGTGAACCCGCGCCTCTTGATGCCCTCATTCAGCGCTTTGGAAGAGTCAACAGACAAGGATGGAGAGAAAAAAGAATAGCTGATGTGCATGTTTTAACTGAGGGTTCTGAGAAAGATAAGAATGTGTATAAGCCATATACCATTGTAGAACAGAGTATTAGAATCTTGGAGGACTTAAATGGGCAAGAACTCAGGGAATCACAGATTCCAGAACTCGTGAGTGAAGCTTATTCTCCTGTAAAGAAGGAGCTTACAGAAACAATTAAGGAGTACAGACAAATAGCTCTCGATCTTTTTAGTGGATTACAGCCTCTGAAGAAGAGTGAAAGCGAAAGAGAATTCTACAATATGTTCCAAGGTTTAGAAGTTGTTCCAATAAAGTTTGCGGGTAGAGTTGGTGAATTAATTTATAAAGGAAAAGGAATTGAGATTCACCGCTATTTAGTACCAATCCCCTATTGGAAATTTTTCGCAGTGCAAAGCAGACTCGGGAATGTCTTTACTTACGATAGAAAGCATCATATAACGATTGCTAACTTGAAGTATAGTCATGAGCTCGGTCTCCTTGATGAGTTGGAGGAGGACGAAATTTTATGATTATGCATGATTACAAGAAAAACTATAAAAATAATTACAAATTAATTTGTTATAGGTGAATTTGTAATGAAGAATCCATTCGTATATGGAGAACCCGTAAGCAGGGAAAACTTTGCAGACAGAGAGAAAGAGCTCGAGAAACTAAAAATTGAGATTTTGAGTGGCCAAAATGTCATAATTTACTCTCCGAGGAGATTTGGGAAGAGTTCCTTGGCTTACAATGCCTTACTTGAGCTTGAAGGCAAAGTTATTCCAATTTGGATAGACTGTTATGGAGTACTTACAAAAAAAGAGCTTGCGGAAAAGATAGCCTCTCAAGTATTGCAACATTGGAGAACAAAAAACTTATTTGAGAGCATTAGGAGGATATTCAAAACAGTTATCCCAAAAATAAAAATTGGCGAGAAAATTGAGGTGGAGTTCTCTATTGGAGAAGAAGAGAGGGCATTTGAAGAAGCTCTCAAACTCCCTCAGAGGCTGGCAGAACACTCAGAAAAAAGAGTTGTTGTGGTTTTTGATGAATTCCAAGAAATAGCAGAGCTTGGAGAACACGTTCTAAAAAAGATGCGCTCCGAATTCCAGTGGCATAGGGATGTTACTTACATTTTCATTGGAAGCCGAAGGGGCATGATGGAGAAAATATTCCATTCAGCTCAGAGCCCGTTTTACAATTTTGGAGGGCACATGGTACTAAAGAAGATACCTAAAGAGAGGTTTAAAGCATTCATATTGAAGAAGTTTGAGTCCACTGGAGTCAAAATAAATCCAGAACTTATTGAGGAAATTCTTGATTTGACTGAATGTCACCCCTACTATACTCAAAAGTTCTGTCATGAACTCTGGTACCTCGGAAAGCTGAAGGGAGAGCTAACCTTGGAAGATGTAAAAGAGACTTTTGAAAGAATGATAATTGAAAACGAAGCCAGCTATATAGAAATATGGGATTCTTTGCCAATTTCGCAGAAAAAGGTTCTTTTGGCAATTGCAAGAGGTGAAAAGGACATATACTCTGCAGATTTTCTTACTAAATATGAGTTCAAAACTGCCTCCCAAGTTCAATATTCAATAAAAGCCCTGTGGAAAAAGGAGCTTGTACACAGGATTAATGGATCTTACGAAATAAGTGACCCCTTCCTAAAGCACTGGTTGCTGTGGAGGTTTGGACATGGATAATTATCCCCTCAATGAACTCTTGATTAGGGGCACAGAAATAAACTACCTCTTCATCTGCCCCACTAAGCTCTGGTATTTCTCTAAAGGCATAACTATGGAACAGGAAAGCGAATGGGTGGATTTAGGAAAATTCCTTCACGAAAGGAGCTACTTTGGAGAAGAAAAAGAAGTCCAGATAGGGAGCATAAAGATAGACTTCATCAAAAAAGGAGACATTATTGAAGTTCACGAGATCAAAAAGGGCAAATCAATGGAGAAAGCTCACGAGATGCAAGCCTTGTATTATCTCTACCACCTCAAAAAGCTTGGCATCAGGGCAAGGGCTGTCATCAACTACCCCAAGCTCAGAGAGACTAAAGAGATAAGCTTGGAAGGCAGGGAAAGCGAAGTTGAAGAAGCCATAAGGAAAGCCGAGCAGATAAAATCTCTTCCTGCTCCACCAAAACCCGTAAAAACAAAGAAGTGCAAAAAATGTGCGTATTATGAGCTGTGTTGGGTTTGAGGTGGTGATATGAGAAAGCTTCCCCTACTCATTGCGGCAATCTTGGTGCTTGTCTTGGCCTTCATTCCTTTATTTAGACAACAAAATTCGATCAGACAACAGGAAGAATATCCTGGCAAGGACAAAATAATCATCGTCTATGACAACAAAGCATTGAGCGGCTTTAAAAGTGCATGGGGCTTTGCTGCCCTTGTGAAATTCAAAAACTACACAATTCTTTTTGACACCGGTGGTGATGGTAGGATTTTACTGGATAATATGAAGAAGCTTGGCATTGACCCAAAGTCAATCCAGTATGTTTTTCTCTCTCACATTCATGGAGACCATACCGATGGATTGTGGGCAATTTTAAGGGAAAATCCAAATGTGACGGTGTTTCTTCCGGCTACCTTCCCAGAAGCTTTTAAAGAGAGAGTCCGCGGCTTTGGAGCAAAAGTCGTTGAAATTAACAATCCAAGAGAAATTTTGAAGGATATCTACACTACTGGGGTAATGTTTCCAGTAGGAGAGCAGGCTCTTGTTTTGAAGACTTCAAAAGGCTTGGTTGTGGTAACTGGGTGCTCCCATCCTGGAATAGTCAAGATAGTGGAGAGAGCAGAGAATATAACAGGAGAAAATGCCTACTTAGTTGTTGGGGGCTTTCACCTATTTGGAGCACCAGAAAGAGAAGTTAGAGCAATAGCTACAAGCCTCAAAAAGTTAGGAGTTCAAAGGGTCATGCCCTGCCACTGTACTGGGAGCAGAGCAGAGCGCGTTTTTGCAGAGGAGTTTGGAACGAATTATGTGGAATGTGGTGTTGGAAAGAGTGTAAGCTGGTGATATTATGAGAAAGAAGTCCCTAACTTTATTTTCGGATGGGACTCTCACCAGAAGGGAAAACACTCTCTACTTTGAAAACGCCCAGGGCAAAAGACCTCTTGCCGTTGAAGGAATTTACGACATCTACATCTATGGCCATGTAAACATAAGCTCACAGGCTCTCCACTTTTTGGCTCAGAAAGGAATAGCTGTTCACTTCTTCAACCACTACGGCCACTACGATGGTAGCTTTTACCCAAAGGAAAGCCTCCATTCAGGGGATTTGGTTATAAAGCAGGCTGAGCACTATTTGAACAAAGAAAAGAGGCTTAAACTCGCAAGGCTTTTTGTTGTTGGCTCGGCAAGAAACATGGAGCGCAACCTTAAGCGCTGGAAAATTAACGCTTCCTTTAATGACCTTTTAGAGGAGCTTGAAGATGGGGATAGAGTAACGGAGATTATGAACGTTGAGGCGAGGATAAGGCAAGAATACTATGCTTTATGGGATGAAACCCTACCAGACGGCTTCAAGATTGTAAAAAGGACAAGAAGACCTCCACAGAATGAAATGAATGCCTTGATAAGCTTCCTGAACTCGAGACTCTATGCCACAATAGTTAGTGAGCTCTACAACACCCAGCTAACCCCAACGGTAAGCTATCTGCATGAGCCGAGCGAAAGGAGGTTTTCTCTTGCTTTGGACTTAAGTGAGATCTTCAAGCCGATAATTGCCGACAGGATAGCGAACAGGCTTGTGAAGCAGGGGATAATAAAGAAGGAACACTTTAGAGAGGAGTTAAACGGTGTCCTGCTAAATGATGAAGGGAAGAAGATTGTCCTAAAAGCTTTAAATGAGGAGATGCAGAAAAGCGTGAAACACCCGAAGTTAAAGAGAAACGTCACAAAGCAAAGGCTGATACGTCTCGAAGCATACAAACTGATAAAGCACCTCATTGGGGTCGAAGAGTATGAACCGCTGGTAGCGTGGTTTTAGATAATATCCTCCAGCGGATTCTTCTCTATCCCCAAGCTTTCTCTCTTTGGCTTTGAACGGAGCTTGTAAATGAGAATAGAATCTTCGTCCTCATTGATGATATCCGCGAGATCTGCTTTTATGCGCTCAAATTCTGCTAATGTAATTTCGCCTTCAAAGACACTGTTCTGAACCCAATGCAGATATTGACGCAGGAACTTTTTGACCTTATTAACCCTCGAGACATTGACATCATAGACAATGACCACATACATGGCTCATCATAATGGATTTGACTTTGTTCCATTTAATATTTTTGAAGATTTTTCGATACCTGATAACGTTCGAGTTTTTGACATTTTTGAGTTTTAATTCAGTTAGATTTCAAAACATGAAGGTTCCAATAAGACTCCAAGAGGATTGAAAGTTGTCGAGATGTAGTGAAATTGCGGGATTGCCATGGCTCTGTTTTGATAAGATCCATAAAACTAACTCCTCCTCACATAGCTTTTCTTTTCAGTTATCTTTCCTTCTTCAAATTTGTAAACATCAATCCTTTCGAACCCAAGTGTTTCCCTTTTGTATGCGATTAGGTAATCAATTAATTCTTTAATTCCATAGCGGAGTACGGAATCCCTCATGTATCTGGTCTCATAGATTAAAATCATCTTTTCTCTGTGTTCCTTTATCCATTTATATACTCTTGCTCTTTCCCTTTTTGGGCGAGAAAGGAGATTATAAATCAAATAACCGTCAAACTCAATTCCTTCATTCAAACTGCCAATAAAAACGTTTTCTGGATATTCCACATTAAACGGCAGATGTTCTGCCAAAAATATCCTCCCCTCTGAAAGCCACACATTAAGGAAAATTCTGGCAATCTTTTTTGCGTCTCCTGTAATTAATATTACCCCTTTACTTAAGTTTATCATTTCTTTCAACATGTGATGAAATGTGAGGGAGGCCTAATAAATTTTTCGAAAATTTTTCGAAAAACCTAACAGAATACACCACAAAGTATATATTTAAAAGTGTAGCTCTCATGAGTGAGACAACTTTCAGAGGTGTTACCACATGAAAAAGTCAGCACTTGCTTTGTTTTTAATAGGTGTTCTGGCATTTGGTGTAATTGCCAGCGGGTGTGTTGGCGGAGGTGGCAAAACTCCAACCGAAACAAAGAAGGAGTATGCAGGTAAAATCGCAATTGTTTATGATGTTGGAGGAAGAGGTGATCTGAGTTTCAACGACATGGCTTATCTTGGTGCCTCAAAGGCAGCAAAAGATTTCAACTTAGAACTCAAAGAAGTTCAGAGCAAGCAGGAAAGTGATTACTTGCCAAACCTCAGAACACTTGCTCAGAGTGGTGAGTATAAGTTAATTATTGCAGTTGGTTTCATGATGACTGACGCAGTCAAGCAGGTTGCAGATGAATTCCCCAACCAGAAGTTTGCAATTGTTGATGGATTCATTCCGGACAAGCCAAATGTTATGAGCATTCTCTTCAAAGAAAATGAGGGTTCAGCATTGGCTGGTGCACTTGCTGGGCTTATCGCTGCAAATGATGGCAAGGACAAAGTTGGTGCTGTTCTTGGTATTGAAATCCCAGTTCTCTACAAGTTCGAAGGCGGTTACAGATTCGGTGTTGCGTGGGCTGAGGATTACTATAAGAAGAAGACTGGAAAGGACGTTGACATTCAAGTCCTCTACACTTACACGGGTTCATTCACAGACCCAGCTAAAGGTAAGACTGCTGCACAGGCTCAGCTTGGACAAGGTGCATGGGTAATTTACCAGATTGCTGGTGCTGTCGGACTTGGAGTCTTCGATGCCGTCAGTGAGTATTTGAAGAGCCAAGGAAAGGAAATGGGTCCACCATTTGCCATCGGTGTTGACTCAGCACAGGACTGGATCAAGCCGGGTGTCATCATTACATCAATGATGAAGAGGGTCGATGTCGGTGTTTATAAGGCAGTGGAATCAGTCATTAAAGGAACTTTCAAGGGAGGAATAGTGGAGCTTGGATTGGCAGATGGTGGTGTGGCACTTAGCACAATTGAGAATGTTAAGGAGATGTTTAACTCACTGCCAGAAGATGTCAAGAAGAAGAAGCTTCAAGAACTTGGATTCAAGAGTGAAGACGAACTCTTTGCAAAGCTTGAGGAAACAAGGAAGCAGGTGCCAAGCTGGATCTGGGATGCAGTCAAGGATCTTGAGAGCAAGATAAAGAGCGGTGAAATAGTGGTTCCAAAGGCATTTAACAAGGAGGAAATTGAGGCAATTAGAAACGCCAAGACCTGGCAGGAGATGGAAGAGCTCGGTAAGAAGTGGGCACAGCAGAGTTCTTGATTGTTTTCTTCTTTTCTTAACTTTTGGAGGTGAAGTTTATGGAAGAAGCTCCCATCATAGAGATGAGAGGCATCGTTAAAATATATCCGGATGGAACAAAAGCCCTAAAAGGTGTAGATTTTTCAGTTAAACAAGGTGAGATTCATGGTCTTTTGGGTGAGAATGGGGCTGGTAAAACAACTTTGATGAAAATCCTCTCTGGAATGCTTCCCCCAACAGATGGGAAAATATATGTTAAAGGAAAAGAGGTTAAGTTTAGGAGCCCTGCTGATGCTCTTGCCAATGGCATTGGTATGGTTCATCAACACTTTACTCTTGTTGAGGTTTTTGATGCTCTTCACAATATAATCCTCGGAATGGAGGGTCATGGACACTTTTCAAAGATAGATGTGGAAAAAGCCCGGAAAAAACTTCAGGATCTTATGAATGAGCTGAACTTTCAAGTTCCCCTTGATGTTCCTGTTGAGACACTTCCCGTTGGTGTTCAGCAGAGAATAGAGATATTGAAGGTGTTGTATAGGAATGTTGATGTCCTCATTTTAGATGAGCCCACCTCTGTACTCACACCTATTGAGGTTAAGGAGCTGTTTGATGTATTAAGAACGCTAAAATCACAGGGGAAAACAATAATTTTCATCAGCCATAAACTCAGAGAGGTTATGGAAATTACGGACAGGGTCACCGTTCTGAGAAAGGGAGAAGTGATAGGGACAGTGAACACGAGTGAGGCAACACCTCAACTACTTGCGAGGATGATGGTTGGTAGGGATGTCGTTCTGAGAATTCAAAAGCCTCCAAAAAAACCCGGAGAACCCATCCTTAGAGTTGAGAACCTATGGGTAAAAGGAGACAGGGGTGAAGATGCGGTAAGGGGTTTGACATTTGAAGTTAAAGCAGGAGAAATCTTTGGAATTGCTGGTGTTGAAGGAAATGGTCAGACAGAGCTAATTGAGGCAATAACTGGACTCAGAAAGATAGAGAAGGGAAGGGTAATCCTCAACGGAAAAGACATTACAGGCAGACCTCCAAAAGAGCTCTATAACCTTGGAGTTGCTCACATCCCAGAAGATAGAACACATATGGGACTCGTGCTTGATATGACTGTTGCTGAAAATTCAGTACTCGGGTTGCATTGGAGGAGAGAGTTCACGGGAATGCTGAACTCTATAAAATGGGTAAGGGTCAAAAAACATGCTGAAGAACTTATCAAAAAGTTTGACATAATAGCCCCTGGAGTTGATGCTCCAGTAAAAAGTCTCAGCGGTGGAAACCAGCAGAAGCTTATTGTTGCAAGAGAGGTCAGCAAAGAACCTCTGCTAATAGTTGCATCACAGCCCACAAGAGGTGTTGACGTTGCATCAACGGAATACATTAGAAACTATCTCGTTAAGCTCAGAAACGAGAACAAGGCAGTCCTTTTGGTTTCAGCCGATTTAGATGAGGTTCTTCAGCTTAGCGATAGAATGGCAATTATGTATGAGGGGCAGTTTGTAGGCATAGTGAAACCCGAGGAGGTCACAGAGGAGCAGATAGGACTCATGATGGGAGGTATCAAAGATGAAAGCTGATAGAAGTATGATTTCCAGCTTCATAAAGCCTATCATGGAGAGCCTTATAGCTGTTGTAATCGGTGTTATAATTGGAGCTATCGTTCTGAAACTCTCAGGATACAGCCCCGTAAAGGCATACACGGCACTTGTTAAAGGAGCCGTGGGTTCAGCCTATGGTTGGTCTATGACGCTCAGTGCGGCTACCCCAATAATATTAACTGCCCTTACATTTGCAATAAGCGCAAGGACTGGAATATTCAATATAGGTGCAGAGGGTACGGTTTATTTTGGCGCAATAGCAGCTATAGTTTTTACAAACATGTTTGCAAATCCCCTATGGGGATTGATCGGAGGAATAATAGCTGGCATCTTGTGGGCACTTCCAGCAGCTCTGCTTAAAGTTTACAGAGGGGTTCACGAGGTCATTTCAACAATCATGCTTAACTGGATTGCATTTTATACTGCCCTGTATCTTGTTCTTGGACCATTGGCAAATCCAAATGATCCAAATAAGACATTGGAAGTTCCTGCGAGTGCAAGGCTGCCTTTACTCATGAGGGGGAGCGAGCTTTCACTTGCCTTCATTATTGCAATAGCCGCTGCTATCATCACGTACTACATACTCTGGCACACGGTTTTGGGATTTGAACTGAGAGCAAGCGGATACAACGAGAGAGCCGCAAGATACGGTGGTATAAATCCAAAGAGGGCAATAATCTGGTCATTCCTTATCGGTGGCATAATGAGCGGTATTGCAGGAGCCACTGAGGTAATGGGAAGACCCCCAAGCTATGCAATAAGTCAGGGAATGGCAAACATTCGCGGGTACGGTTTCGATGGAATTGGTGTTTCTTTAGTTGGAAGAAATCATCCAATAGGAATAATATTCAGCGGCATATTCTTTGGAGCCCTTAAAGCCGGAGCAACTTACATGCAGATAGATGCAGGGGTTCCACTTGAGATGGTTAAAGTTGTTCAGGGTATAATCGTCGTCGCAGTTGCGGTTCCGGGATTGTGGGACTTAGTTAAGAAGGTGGTGAGAAGATGATTGACATGATAGTTTCAATACTTCTCGGTTCACTGACAGCAATGGTTCCAATAGTCCTGACAAGTACGGGGGCAGTTGTGAGTGAAAGAGCTGGAGTTGTAAACATCGGATACGAAGGAATACTGCTCATGTCAGCGCTCTTTGGAGCAATGTTCGCGGAGATGAGTGGAAGTCCATGGATAGGCCTTTTGGGAGGAGCTTTTGTGGGCATGCTTCTTGGAATGCTCCATGGTGCAATAACCGTTTACTTAAAAGGAGACCACATCATCCCGGGTATTGGTGTGAACATACTTGCTTTAGGTGTGGTTGCCTTCGGAATTACGGCAATCTGGGGAACTGCTGGACAGCACCAAGTCCCATCAAACATCAGAATTCAGCCAATAATAAACACCCCCTACGGTGGTTTAAGCCCAATGGTTCTCATAACATTCATAATTGTCTTCTTAACCCACTGGGTGCTCTTTAGGACACCTCTGGGGCTTAGAATAAGGGCTGTCGGTGAAAATCCTGAAGCTGCAGATGCATTGGGTGTTAACGTCGAGAGGTATAGGTTTTTGGCAACAGTCTATGGAGCAACATTGGCTGGGCTTGGAGGAGCTTATTTAAGTGTTGACTGGCTGGGAGTTGTCACAAAGGAAATTTCCTCGGGCAGAGGTTTCATAGCACTGGCAAATATGGTGTTCAGCGGATGGAATCCAGTTAGGGCACTGATTGGTGGCTTCATCTTCGGATTCTTTGACAATCTCTCAGTCTGGGTTAGAACAAATCCAGCGATATCCCAGGTAGTCCCATGGCAGTTCGTTGCAACACTGCCATACATAGTGACAATAATCATTGTTGCAGGAATAATAGGAAAAGTAAGACCACCAAAGTGGGATGGAAAGCCTTACAAGAGGGAATGAACTTTTCTTTTTCCTTACTTCTTAATCAAAACTCCAACAGCCATCCCCAGTGAAATTCCAACAACCAGCGTTAGAAGAATGTAAATCTCATTGAGAC
>Ga0190313_1000169_pt1 | contig 42231 bp, 34 predicted proteins | sample 4870071011_MG_FD_169989 | JGI IMG/M metagenome (GOLD analysis project Ga0190313, IMG submission 169989) | Hydrothermal vent sediment bacterial communities from Southern Trench, Guaymas Basin, Mexico - 4870-07-10-11_MG | ecosystem: Environmental > Aquatic > Marine > Hydrothermal vents > Sediment ... | reverse complement strand
CGGGACTCCAGCCTGCTCCCACATCTCGGGCAGGTGGAGGAGGTATAGGAAGGATCTACGAACTTTATAGGAGCACGATATGAGAGCTTCTGGACTATCTTCTTCCACGCTATGCGTGAGAGACGTCTGTTGAAGTCATTGTTCCTCTCCTTGAACATCCTCGTCTTGCTCAAGTCCTCGAAGACGAAAACCGCATCTGGAAACTCCCTTGAGAGCTGGACTGCGAGCTTGTTCAGGTAATCCTCTATCCTGTTCCTCCTGCGCGTGTAATACTTCTTTAATAGCCTTCCAATACTCTTCGGAGCTTTCTTTTCAAGGCTTTTCAGTGCGTCAATGATCCTGTCGTAAGTCTCAGCAATTCTATGCAGCTCTCTGAGATCTACCCTTATCCAGCCCCTCTCGGGATGATAAACGTCGAGGCTTTTCAGGTTGCTGTCCACGCCAATGAAAATGCTCCCCTTGAACTCAATATCACGCTTAAACGTGATGTATACCTCCTTTTCCTTTATTATAAGTTCGCCGACTTCCCATCCTTTTATCCTTTCGTAAAACCACTCCTCTGAGAAGTCAAGCTCGAAATACCTCTTGTAAGGCTCTATCGTGACGCGGATCCTCGTGCCCTCGATCCTCATGAGCGTCGTCTTCACGCGAACAAATTCTCTCTTCACAATAGGCTTTCTCCTCCTCCTAAGCCCCTTAATGTAGTTCTGCCTCCACGAGCTGAGGATAGAGTATGCTGTCCTTATCGCCGAATCAATGTGGTGTGCTGCGTATGGCCAGTCCTTGAGGAGCTCGCTTCTAAGATCCTTCTTGAACTCGTTCGAGCTCGGAAAAACGGGTATGAGACGCTTCGTTTCATACCCATTGCGTTTCACGGTCTTCTCCTTCCATTCCGTGTTCTCCCAGATGATGTCTATTGCCCCCTAGAGGATCGCCTATACGCGGTGAGGAGATCCTTCACATTCCAGTCATGCTCCATCTTATACGTGAGGATAATCTCCGTTGCCCTCCACCCCCATAGGGAGGGCTGTTTCGTAGATAGTAAAAAGCGTAAAGTTTGATATCTTCTGTTTTCCTCAATCTTTAAATATTGCTGGGGTAATTCTCATTATAATGTGGCGATCCCCGATATGTGGGGTTCTAAGCCCGAATGGGGATCGCTGAGCCTCCGAGGATGTGGGGAGTCACCGTTCCCCCCGAAGACCCTCCAATGAAGGCTCTTATTCGAGGCTGGAAGGTCAGCCGCAACGAGATTTACGAACTTTACGGAAGTTGCGGCTGATCAGAACGGTAGAGCATGGCATCTTAGAAGCGCTAAAATATTCCTATATCTATCTAGAGTAGTTATGTGTATATAGGAAACTGCTAGTATTTATTTAATGAGAACTGTAAAACTACAAAGGGATCCTTGGAGGTGTGTTTTGTGGCAAAAATTACTGTCAGCTTAATTAAGGCCGATGTAGGTAGTGTTGCAGGGCACACAACAGTACATGAAAAGCTTATAGCTACTGCACAGAGGAAACTTGATGAAGCAAGAGAGGCAGGGCTAATTATAGACTTCTTTGTTACGCATGTTGGAGACGATCTTGAGCTGCTTTTAACGCACACGAAGGGTGTTGACAACGAGGAGATTCACGAGCTTGCTTGGAACACTTTTAAAGCAGCAGCTGATGTAGCAAAGGAGCTGAAGCTATATGGCGCTGGTCAGGATCTTCTTTCGGATGCCTTCTCAGGTAATGTTCGAGGGCTAGGACCAGGAGTAGCAGAGATGGAGTTCACTCCTAGAAGATCAGAGCCTATAATAGCCATCATGATGGACAAGACAGAGCCAGGGGCGTTTAACTATCCAATATTTAAGATCTTTGCAGATCCATTTAACACAGCAGGACTTGTAATCGATCCAAAAATGCATCAAGGCTTTGTTTTCGAAATATGGGATATTATCGAGCACAGAAGAGTTTTTATGAGCGTTCCTGAGGAAATGTATGATATATTAGCACTAATAGGAGCTAAGGGAAGGTTCGTGATAAAGAGGGTATATCCCAAGGAGGGATCTCCACTTCCAAAGGACGAGCCTGTCGCTGTGATAAGCACAGAAAAGCTCTTCTTTATAAAGGGAGAATACGTTGGAAAGGATGACCCTGTAGCGCTTGTCAGAGCTCAATCTGGACTTCCAGCAACGGGAGAAATACTTGAGCCATTTGCATTCCCCTACTTAGTCTCAGGATGGATGCGGGGAAGCCACAATGGTCCACTTATGCCAGTATCGCTAAAGGATGCTATGTGTACTAGGTTTGATGGGCCGCCAAGAGTCTTAGCACTGGGCTTTAACTTAGCTGATGGAAAGCTTATAGGCCCTGTGGACTTCTTTGCAGATCCAGCTTATAACACGACAAGAACTGTAGCAAACCTCATAGCAACTTATATGAGACTTCATGGACCTTTTGAGCCACATAGACTGCCATCTGAGGAGATGGAGTACACAACATTGCCAAAAGTTCTTGAACAGATAAAGGATAGATTTGAATCCGTAGAGTGATTTTTACCTTTATATTTATTTTTTATAAAGGCGTTACCTGCAGAACTTAAGCCTTTAGGACAGGATAGTTTACTTTTCATCATACGGATCGTACTCATTAAAATTGTATTTATAATATTCCGGAGAGAGCCTTGGTATAAAAGCAGCCTTTACAGCGTCATATGACAGGTCATACCTCGTCACTACTCCTCTCGAGATAAATCCTACAATACCCTCATTCTCATTGATGTCCGTTCTTCCTGAAATCCTTTTAGCAATATCACCGAGTGTTTTTCCTCTCAGTATTTCCTCTGCCATGTTCTCTGATAACATAAATCCTTTGCTTGTTCCAAACGAGACGTTCCCGTATTTGTCATACACACATGCTACCTGGTACACGATGAAGCACTTTTTTAGATACTTATGAGAAAATATTCCAGACTCTATGCCTATACCATAATCAGCCCCTATGCTCTCGAGAGCGTTTTTTGCTCTATTGTAGGCTCCAAGATATGTTTCATCTCCTATAGGCTGTTCAGGAACACCGCTATCTACCTTTACTGGCGTGATATCAAGAGATGCTCTCGGAAACAAAGCTCTGAGAAATGCTATTACAGGCTTTACCTTTGACTTATTAGTGCTCCCTATGGCGACCCTTATAGGAAGCATTCTCCTTCCACTTCTATCTATTTCTCCAGCCCTTATTCTTCTGGAGCTTATAGGGAATAAATCATCAGCAAGAACGTATGAGATTCTCACTATCTCTAGAGGCTTAAGCCCCATTGATACTCTTTCTCTATTTAGCTTGAGCGCTACATGATAGGTCTCTGGAGAAACTACTATTGCATCTAGCTCCTCCATGTAGAGGGCTGGACCATATCTATCATTTATGACAACTATTTCATAGCTTCTGTTAGGATAGTGCTCCCTTATCCACCTTATGACGTACTTCCTGCGAGTATCTATAGGCTCTATTCCATGCCCCTTTTTAGAGGCCATATCATCAGAGGTAATGCCTATTATCACATGTCTTCCTATTTTAAAGGCCTCATTAAGAAGGGCTTCATGTCCCTTATGAAAGCTATCAAATGTGCCTCCTACAGCAACTCTACCGTAGATCTTCATAGGAAGTCCCATCCTTAGGTTTTCCTATAACCTTTATCACGTTCTGTAAGAAGTACTCCCGCGATATACCAGTTGGCAAGTACACCTCTCTGCCAAAGCTCTCAAACTTCATAGAGCTCGTTATCCTCCTATATAATTCATCAGTAATTATTAGCAGATCCCTGTCTAATACTTTCTCTATGTCCTCATCCCTGAAGTTCATGAGACTATGAAGCTCCTCATACTCTGAAATGGATATAGCATACCACCTGCGGCCAAATAACTCAAACCTTATAGCCCTTCTCTTAATCTCCACTGGAAGTCTCTTTCTAGCAATTATTGGTGCCTGAGCAAGTTTTATTGCCTCTTCAACGCTCCTAGCAACCTCACAGTACAGGTACACAATGATCTCAGCTATTCTATTTATTCTATCAGGAACGCCCTTTATATCTCCCATGAGAGAGATTCTCACCCTGTCGAAATCTCCTGCCATCTTAGAGGTAAATCCCCTGAATCTCGTCCCTTTATCCACAATTCCTCCAATAACAAAGTATCTATACTCATTTAGAATGCTCTTGTCAAAGTCTATTTCCCCTAGCGGATCTAAGACTGCAGTCTCCTCTTTATTTAGCAGTTCATTGAACCTTCCCTTAGCAATTACTCCTCTAAAGTCATATCCACCCTTTAAGAAGTCTCTGATAAATCCCTCATTTGCAGATGTTATGATATAGTGTCTTTCCGTGAGATAATCTCTAAGAAGTGCTGTGATAAGTCTCATCTGCTCTATAAGGCTCACTTTTTCATCATTTTTATGGAGATCATAGTACCTAACATCTACAACAAACCTAGGCCCTGGTATTTCATCAACGTTTATTTCCATTAAGACAATGTTATTAGTGGTTCTTTTTGTAGCTATAAGATCTGACTCCAAATTGCCTTTTGATCCCAGGATCTTTAGTCCTGCATGTTCATCAAGAGGCTTTCCATAAATGTGACCCTCTACCAGCCGCGCTCTCCTCACGATCACGTCATTTGATACTCTGTTAACGAGGCTTATGCCCTTTACCCTGTAAGACACATAAATTGCCCTTGGCCTACCTATAACGCTTGCTAAATACTCAGCTGCAATCCTCCTCACCAAGTTAAAAGCACCTCATCTCCTAGCTTAAGCCCATATCTCTTAGCAGCGTTTCCTTCCCTTACACATATTTCTAGGAATCCTATGCTATTCACTATTAACCCTGTTTCCCCAACTGACAGCTCTGAGAAGTATCTGATGAGCTTCACATCACCTATCCCCTTTATACTCACTGTTTTACCATAGAAAATCTCTTTTTTAACGTCTTCATACTGTACACTGAGAGCAACATTTCCAAACCTATCAACGTTTATCACGTGAGCTTTTATGGCTCTTCCTTCTTTTTTGTATTTAAGTATGTCTAAGGTTACAATATCACCTCTGAACTCCTCAAACACGTCATAAACTCCCATGGAAGCATAAGCTGCCGCTGGTGCAAATATATCCCTACCGTGAAACGTATATGAGGGCTTTCTAACGAATATATTTTCAGGTATAAGGTATTTTTCAGTTATACTCTCTTCCATTAGTACTAAGCTTAGTACGCCATTGTTTGGAGCAACAAAGGAATAATTTCTAGTTTTTATCACTATAGCCTCTCTCCTAGAGCCTACACCTGGGTCAACAACTATTAAAAACGTTGTTCCCCTTGGAAAGTACTTATATGCGCCATAGAGAACATATGCTCCCGAAATTACGCTAAATGGCTCGATATTGTGCGATATATCTACTATCTTTGCGTTTGGGTTTATTGATAATATTACCCCTCGCATGGCACCAACGTAGAAGTCCTTATCCCCAAAGTCAGTTATGAGAGCTATTATGGACGCTGTATTAGTGTTCTCCTTCATATGAATCATCTCCTAATTAAGGCCATAGTAAGAACTAGAAAACAGAAATAAATGGCTATAAGTTATAATTTATTATCTATCAAAGAGATCTACGAGGTGTCACACAATGCTGCACGCTCACAAAAGCACTAAAAAAGCAATAATTCTCGTTTTATTTATCCTTGTTATGAGCATTTCCTTAGGGACTGCTTCAATATCCGCCCTACCATCTAGTGAGACCTTAGGACACATATCAAAGTTAACAATAAATTATAAGGATAAGAAGCTTGAGAACTTCACCGTTAGTGATATTAGGGTTATAGATGAGGTCACATTCTCAGATTTTGGAAAATATAGTGGTAAAAACTTTGATGGAGTATTTTGGACGTTTGCTACCACTAAGTTTTCAATAAGGTTTAAGGACTCAAGCCCTACAAGCGTTATATTGAACCTTAATCCAGGAGTTGATGTTATCATTAAGTTTCACGATCTAAAAAATGCATATATTGTTAAAAACAAGGGTCACGTTGAGGGCGACCACTACGTTGTTGACATGAGGTTTATAGGAGCTGATAAGGTTAAGATCGTGGATAAGTCCATTAAGGTAAGTGGAAGCACAATTTTCTCAACGCAAGTACTTATGGATATAAAGATAATAAAAGAGAGCTCTCCAAAGTACTTCGACGACCTAAGCTATAGGGTCTTGAATGAGTCCGTGGAAAACATTACTGTAGATAATATAACAATAATAAGGGAAATCCTTCTTGGAAAGATAAATAGCTCAACATTAAGCGGATATACTCATGTATTGAGAGGATCTCTGGGAATAGTGACGTTCAATGACCCTCAAGGATTGAACACGTGGTCCATAGTAATATACTCTCTCAATAGGCTAAAAGTGATCATAAACGGAAGCTTAACAAGACTCTATGGGCCATACAAATTCCACCTCTACAAGCTAAACGATAACGTGACGTTGCAAATCTATGGAAACTACCTTATCGAAGGGTCAACTTTGGTGCTCTTTAATAAATCGTATGCAATGATATCCTCTACTGAAATCCCTGGACTTAAAAAAATAGATCGCTTAGAAAGCATGAAACTTCATAACTGCAGTATTGTCGTAAAAAATGATACACTCTATGGTATAAAATACAATAATAACTGGATATTAGCAAACATAAGTGCTGGTAAGTATATCTATGGATTCATGAGCAAAGAATCTCTTTACTTGATGTTTGAAAGGTGTTTTCTTGTTATAACGCCTAAAACGCTATCATTCCTTGCAGACAACATTACGCTTGATGTTCCTAGCATATTGCTAAGGGAGTACCACGTTACATATAATGATACCTACGTCCTCATAAGAGCTACAGAGATAATTCCTATAGAGGTCGACAAAGAACTCTCAAGAGTACGTATAAGTGGCTTCATTAACGCGTTCTTCAAATTAGTTTACTCTGCAACGTTCTCTAACAATGTATCCTCTATAAGCATCACGTCAAATGGCAATATAACTGGAACAGTTCTAGGGCTTAGGACGTTTGTTATATCAGTTCCTAAAGAGACGTTTGTTGGTGTTTGGAAAGATTACCATGGAGTGCTCTTTTGGAATAATTCATATGGTGAGGTGTTTTTAGAAGATCCCTACATATACTTAGTAATATCTGCTAATCAATGTGTAATATTGATCCCTAGGGAAATATCTGCCAAGATGATCAGTAGTAACTTAGTCCTTTTACAGCATAATAATAAGACGTATTCCGTGGTTTCTGGAGAAAATGTTAGTATATTAAATAATAAGATAATAGCCCGTGGGATCCTTTACGTAACAATCGGCCCACAAATAGAGGAACATCTTATAAGCGCCAGTCTTAAGAGATACGGAGAGAGTGTGCGCTTTAGTCTAACTCATTTTGAGGGAAGGTACGTAGAATTCGATGTCATTGGGACTGAAATAATACACTACACTGCTTTAGGAATTAGGATTATAGAAACTATTGATCTATTCGATATGCTAAAAAGCAATTTAACGCCTCCAAAGAGAGATGGATGTTCCATTGTTATTAACAATAGCATTGGTAGTTTCATTGCCTCAGACACCTTCTTTGGAGTTACTAAAGTTAACTCTAACAGCCCTGTAACAGTACACTTGATGCTTCCAGAGAACCTGCTTGTGTTTCATGAGGTTTCAGAGAAATCAGTATCATACAGCGTTCTTGGCATAAACGTGCGGATAATTGTTGAGAAGGGGAACATAAGTGTAGAGGGGCCATACGTTATAGTTAAGATGACAGAACAAGATCACTTAGTAATACAATATAGCCCATTAGCATGTTTATTCCCAGATGCTACATTGAAGGTTCTAAGAGAGGAGAACATTCAAGTGCTAACAGAAAGGCATGCCGGGAACCTATATATATCTCCAGAGATCGTTGATAACAAGTCACTTAAAATTCTGAAGAAAGGCCCCCCAATAGTACTTGATGTAGAGATTGACCCAAGCCTTAGGATTGCATTCCATAACATCTCAAACATGAGCGTAGAGATGGACAAAAAGATCCTGCAACAGGTCAATGCTAAACAGCTACTAACGTCTGGATACATGACATACTTTGATGGTAAATCACTTCACATTGTTGTTAACATCCCAGGTGGCGAACATACAATAACCATTAGACTGCCAATAGAGATTATAGAACAACCACAAAACACTCCGCCCCCATCTTCAACGCCTATAACATCATCCTCTCCAACTCCTTCCCCAACACCAACTCCAGAAATAAGTCCTAGAAGTAAAAACACTGTGATAACTGGGATAATAATATCCATAATTGTCGTGTCTATAATAGTTCTTGCATATGGACACCACAGACGCAGTTAGCAACTAATGCTAGAGCTAACTTAAAATAATTAAGAAACCAAGCTTAAAAGAGTTTCATTCCTTAGTAAGTCTCTCAAGTAGAGCAATTGCGCTTAGAATTTGCGTTCTAACATGTATTGGAGTATTGGGGTCAACTATAAGCTCATTAAGTATACTTATAGCACTTGCAGCCCTAGCTCCTATGTTCTCAGAGTTACTAGATATCAATTCCTTTGCCTCGTTAGCTCCCCTCTTTATGTTTCTAGGAACACCCTCCTCCTCAATAATCCCATCAAGTATCTCCACAACTTGTTTAACGATCTCATTAAGCTCAGACATGCCAATCACCTCATAAAAACAACTTAGGCCTAATCAAACTCAAGGGGCGGTAAAATAGATCTCCCACGTGATACGTTTGTCCTGACTTATAGGGGTCGATTCCATGCCTTCAGATGTTACACTCATAAACACTAATATCCTTACGTTTTTAAGGTTTAGCACTTAACGCTAAAACAATGAGCGTTGCTCCTCTTCCCAGCTATGATTAGTTTTTGCTAACCATAGCCGGGGCTCATTGTTATTGCCTCGCCAAGCCTGTAGAGCACGTTTATATAAGCACAACACTGTGAAGCCTACTTAAAGCTTACCATTATAGTAATAGCCATTAGAGAGCAAGTTACTCTAAGTGCAGTTTCAGGTAGTATTCTTTATTTCTCACAGCAGTGTTGTCAGCTTAATTCTTAAATAACATATAGGGAATTACATAAACAGATAGATGTTGTATCTTACCACTGAATATCATTTGCCATAGGACGTGATGGTAATGCCCGGAACCTTTAGTCTAGTGTTACATGCTCACATGCCTTACGTGAAGAAACAGGGAAGATGGCCTCATGGTGAGGAATGGCTCTACGAGGTTATGGCTGACACGTACATACCTCTCCTTGACACGCTTAACCAGTTGGTAAATAATGGTATCATGCCAAAAATCACAATAAGCATATCACCAGTACTCCTCGAACAACTAGCGGATGCATACATTAAGGAAATGTTTGAGGAATATCTTAAAGAACGAATTGACCTGGCAGAGGGTGATGTTAAAAGATTCCAAAGAAAAAAGGAATATCAAAAGCTCGCTCAGTTTTATGTTGACCATTACACAAATATATTAGAGTCCTTTAGAAGGTACAACAGAGACCTCCCTGGTGCCTTCAGGGAACTTCAGGATATGGGTGCCATTGAAGTACTAACATCTGCTGCAACACATGCCTATCTTCCTCTGCTGTTAAATGATGAGTGGGTATATTTCCAAATAAAGGTCGGCGTTGAGACATACAGGAAGTTTTTCAAGAGGAGACCGCGGGGAATATGGATACCAGAGATGGCCTATAGACCAAGAGGGCACTGGAAGGGTCCTTTGGGGGAGGAGAAATCTAGAAGAGGTATAGAGGAAATTCTGGAAGATTTGGGCCTTGAGTTCTTCTTCGTTGACGCTCATGCAATAGAAGGCAGAAGGATAAGAACCCTTTTTTCTGGTGGTGAAACCGTAGAAAATGATCCAAACTGGATCCCAAGAGGGTCTGTGTACAACTCCTACAAGGTAAAGGGCTCATCCATAGTAGTTATTGGAAGAAACATGGAAACCTCTCTTCAGGTTTGGAGCAGAGACGTTGGATATCCAGGAGATCCTTGGTACAGAGAATTCCATAAGATAGACAATGTCAGTGGAATGCATTATTGGAGAGTTACTAGCAAGGAGATCCCTCTAGAAGGAAAGAAGGTTTATAATCCGGAGATGGCCATGGAAAGAGTGAGAGTCCATGCAGAGCACTTCTCAAACCTTATAAGAAATCTTCTAAGGGATAAGAATGAGAGCAGCATCATAATGTCTCCGTATGACGCTGAACTCTTTGGACACTGGTGGTTTGAGGGAATAAAGTGGATTGAGCTCGTCATAAGAAGACTTCACGATGACGATATTGTTACCCTAAGAACCGTAAGTGAATACATAGACGCTTATCCTCCAGTAGATGAAATAGATCTTCCAGAGTCCTCATGGGGATACGGAGGAAAGCACATGACTTGGTGGAACGACAAGACTTTAGACTACTGGAGGAAGGAATACGATGCAGAGAAAAAGGCACTAGATCTAAGAACATATATAAGATACAAAAACGGAAAGAAGCGATATATAGTGCAAGCATTGAGGGAATTGCTAATACTTCAGTCAAGTGACTGGGCGTTCTTAATATTTACAAATCAGGCTCCTGACTACGCCGAGGAAAGATATAACAAGCATTACTCCAGATTTCTCCAACTATACCTTGCAGTTATAGATAACAAGGAAATATCGAACAATGACGTGTTCTCAGAGGATACAGTATTTGATAATGAGGTAATCGAGGATGCACTGCTTAGCATATAGCTCTGATGGCCTCTTCCCTACTGAAGTGTTGGAGGAGTAACTGATGAAGTGTTCGATGTGTAACAGGCCTGCAATAACCTTCATCAGAAGAGTAAAGAAATATTTCTGTGAGGAGCATTTTTCACAATTTGTTCTGAAACAAGTAAGGCGGTACTTAGAAAAGCACGGTATTAGGAAGAAAAAAATTCTTATTGCAGTTTCTGGCGGAAAGGACTCTATGGTGATGCTACATACGCTAAAAATGCTATCAGAGGATTTTAAACTTGATATCACGCCGTTTTACATAAACCTTGGGATAACAGGGTACTCAGATCCCTGCGAGAATGTCGTGAGGGAGGTTTCAGAGGAGCTAGAGCTTATTCCAATAATAATAAGCTTACGAGAATATGCGGGATACACTATTGACGATGCTGCAAGGATTGAGAGAAAAAAGCCATGTAGTACGTGCGGGACAGTTAAGAGGTACATAACTAATAGGATAGCATATGAAGGGGGCTATGACTACGTGGCCACAGGACATACGATGATCGATGAGTTTGCATTTGCACTGCACAATCTATACTCTGGGAACATAGACACCTTCCTACGCTCCTATGAGATCACAGATACGAGAAGAGACTTAAAACTTGTGGGTAGAATAAAACCGTTATATTATCTTCTAGAATCTGAGACCCTCACATACGCCATCGTCAATAAAATAAAATACTGCAACCTTGAATGTCCCTACGCTCAAGGACATCCCACACAGATTCATAAGGAGATAGGCCTTATGGGAGAGTACAGACTTCAAGGTTATGTTCAAAGGATATTGAGCTCATTAAACAAGCTTAAAAAGGTAATCCCAGAGAGGCCAGATAATAATAACATAAGGTTCTGCAAGATTTGTGGATACCCTACTGTTACAGATATCTGCAAATACTGTAGACTCAAAGCAAAGTTCTCCAGAGAGTGAGTAATATGCCATATGATTTTGAAATCCTGCTGCGAGGAGAGGGGCTTTCTAGAATTGGAAAAATAAGAACTAAACATGGTGACATAGTAACACCAACGCTACTTCCTGTAATAAATCCGAGGATTTCTGTAATAACCCCTGAGGACATTAAAAGACTAGGGTTTGACGCCCTCATAACGAACGCATACATAATCTACAGAGATGAAGCTCTTAGAGATGTCGCATTAAACGAAGGAGTACACTCCCTTCTAAACTTTAAAGGTCCAATAATGACGGACTCAGGAACCTTTCAAAGCTACGTTTATGGAAAGATCAGCGTTACAAACAGAGAGATAGTAAGCTTTCAGCATGAAATAGGTGTGGACATAGGAACAATACTGGACGTTTTCACGCTCCCTACGGACTCCTATGAGGTCGCTAAGAAGAAAGTTGAAGAAACAATTGCTAGAGCTCTTGAGTGTAAGGACTTTCTAGAACACATGATTCTGTCATTTCCAATTCAGGGAGGAGTATATCCCAATCTAAGAGAATATGCTGCTAAAAGAGGCAGAGACCTAAACTTTGGGCTTTATCCTATTGGAGGAGTAGTTCCACTTATGGAGTCGCAGAGGTATGTTGATCTAATTAGGGTAATAATACACAGCAAGATAGGCCTTGGACCTTCAAAGCCCGTCCACCTATTTGGATGTGGCCATCCTCTCCTTTTCCCAATTGCTGTACTTCTTGGCGTTGATCTCTTTGATTCAGCATCCTATGCAAAGTATGCGAGAGATAACAGAATAATAACGCCAACAGGTACCATTAGGTTGGAAGAGATTGATGAGTTTATTTATCCCTCCCCATACGTGGAGAAATACACTCCAAAAGAGCTCTTGAAGCTGGACAAGAGGGAAAGGGAAAGAATACTATCCCTTCACAATCTATATGTTGTTTCATATGAGATCAAGCGAGTTAGAGAGGCTATAAGGAGGGGAGAGCTCTGGGAGCTAGTAGAGATGAGAGCTAGAGCGCACCCAAGGCTATTAAGTGCCCTCAGGGTCTTAAGGGAATACGTGGAGTATCTAGAGAAATTTGAGCCAATATCTCGTGAGAGAGCATTCTTTTATACGTCACCAGAGTCTCTGAACAGACCCATTGTTTACAGACTCAGAAAAAGAATTAAAGAGAGATTTAAGCCTAAGTACAATAGAGTTTCCATAATAAGTGTTCAGAACAAGCCTTACATGGATTACACTGAGAGAATTCCATCAAATTGTGATGTCTTCGTAAGAAGCATGTTTGGCCCTGTACCCCTATTATGGGATGTCATATATCCAATAGCGCAATCTGAGGAGCCGGATATATGGGATAAGGAGCTTGAAGAGTACGTCAAGAAATGTGAGGATGACCTTTGTAGGAGATTTCACTGTGTAGAGGTTCATGAGCTGACAAAAGTAACTGACGTGTACTCAGAAGTTGACAAACTTAGTGCTATTGCAGACTATCAATTTGGGCCTCCAGCGGGGGATGTTCTTTTCACTGGAAGGATACGTGTGGATAGGTCTAAGACTACTGGAAGGATCAGAATGATTTATAGGAACTCTATTCCTATACTTTTTCTTAGACCAAGTGATGGCCTGTACACTCTTAAGTATCCAGGAGGCTATATCCTTTATAAAATGCTTCCAAAGATCAAAATGCACGTCATAGTCACAGATGACTCTGCAGAGTATAACGCTATGGGAAAAAACGTATTTGCAAAGTTTGTAGTGGATGCTGATGAAAACATAAGGCCAGGTGATGAGGTCCTAGTGATAAGTGAAAGTGGAGAGCTTGTTGCTGTAGGGAGCTCCAGGCTCTCTGCTACAGAGCTTCTTGAGTGTAACTCAGGCCTTGCAGTTAAAGTAAAGGACTTTAAGGAGAACTACAGAGACCTTGACATTTCCCTCGTGCTCGGTGATGAAGAATGACGTATGTGTCCTTTGTTTGGATATTTCATCAGCCTAGAATACAACACGATAAGATCCTGAGAGAACTTCATGAAGACGTGTACTCGCCATTTATGGAAGTTCTTCAAGATTTTGGAAAGGATATAAAGCCTTCCTTCGTTGTGACAGGATCTTTTATAGATTCGTATTTTACAGATCGTAGCGAGACTATAGAGATGCTTAGAGAGGCTGTAATTAGCTTAAACGCCTCTGTCCTACCAACTTTGTACTATTATCCAGTACCAACTGAGATCTCCCACGAGTCATTCAGAAAACACCTAGAACTTCACATGAACATCATGACGAGCATCTTCAGAAAGTGTTCTGGGGTATTTTATCCACCGTATCTTATCTGGACCCCCAAATATGCCAAAACTCTGAAGAGCTTTGGGATCGTGGGATCGCTTGTAGACTCAAGCGCTGTACTCTCAAGAAAAATCCCCGTACTTATACCCTGGAACGGGATAAAGATCGTAGGACTTCCTGTCTCTGAGGAGCTCAGCAAAAGAGTTCCATGGGATGTAGATACAATAGTGGAGTCAATAAGGGCTCTCGAGGAATATCCTAAGGAGCCACTAATAATCATTGTAAGAAACGTTGAAAGTGTCTTTGTTGCCGGAGGCAAGGAGTCCTCTGTTAGTTCCCTGAAGGATCTATTCTCAAAGATGCTATCACTAGACGATGTTGAGCTCATAAGCATTGATGACGTGTTTAAGGTATATAGAAAAGCCCCAGAGGTCCCAGCCACGTATAGTACATCTGAAGAGTTCCTAAAGCTCACTGGAGGACTTGGAGTTAAGGCTCTCTACAGATCCTGTGCATCTGGCCCTATGCTCTACAGACTAAAGATCCTACAGAGAGCCATGGAGCAGACTGAAGTTAAAGATCTTATCGAGATAGAGGACTTCTACCCAATGATCAGGGGGAGGATTAACCCCTACTATAGGGCTAGATTTTTAGAGGAGATGGCCAAGAAATACTCAAAATTTATTATTCCATATGGAGTACGAGCTATGAGCTATAAGGTAAAGGACTCTGAATTTATACTATATGAAACCAAAGGCCTATCTGCTATGATAAACTCCTCAGGGTACGTGATTTCTCTAATGGACTTGATGCACTTCTTTGACTTTATCGCAACAGCAGTTCCTGAGTCATTAGAGCCTTCCGTTGATATCAGCGATGAAGAAATTAATTCCCTGCCACCTCATGCATTCCTAGAGTTTATAGGAGAAGTACCTCAAATTCCCCACGAACACTCCATAGAGATGCACGTAAATAAGTCTGAGGGAACAGTAGACGTTCAGTACTCAACGAGATATGTGTACGTTGAGAAGACATACAAAGTAGGAGGCTCTGCACTTTCCGCTGAGTACTATGTGAAGAAGAGCCCTCAAATAACGGATCCTCTCTACGTTAGCTTTACAACAATGCTTCCTGTTTTGGAAGTTGGCGATCCTGGAGATCACAGAATAGTCATAGGATACTCAGAAAAGGACTTTGAGATTCTCGAGGTAAAGAAGCTCTCTGGAGCATGGTCAAACTATAATTGGATAGGTCTTGTCGACTTTAACTCAGGACTTGGAGTGTACTTCCTTGCTGAGAGCTCAAACGGAATTCATATAAACATAAATCTTGGAAGGAAAGGGCATGATGTAATGATCCTCCCAGAGCTCTCAAATACTAGTCATTGTAGGTTTAAGATAACCTTAGGCGTTGGGAAGCTTCTTAAAGGAAGGGATCTTAAGGCCTAGATTTTGATTCCTGAAGGGCAATGCTTGAAACGGTTTTTGTGTGAAATTTTATTAATTACTTTTATGATACAGAATATAGCATACTACTTAACCGTCATTAGCAGGTGATTATATGTCAAAGTTGAAGGTGCTCTTAGCGAGCTCAGAAGTCTACGGATTTGCAAAGGTAGGAGGGCTTGGAGACGTTGCCTATGCCCTTCCTAAAGCACTAAGGTCTCTAGGAGTGGATGCACGCATAATAGCGCCAATGCATAGAAAGAAAGGGCGAAAAGTTGGTACTATAAATGTAAAGCTCGGCAAGAGAGATGTTCAAGCAGAAATTTATCTTTCGAGAGTAAATAGCGTTCCATTATACCTCATAGGCGGCGGAGGTTACTTCCCAAGGAACCAAGTATACGGATATGAAGATGACTTTGAGAGGTATCTCTTTTTTTCAAAGGCAATAGTTGAGTTCCTGAAGGGATACAACTTCTGGAAGCCTAACATATTGCACCTTAATGACTGGCACACGGGTCTTACAGCGGCTTATGTAAAGTCAGAAGGCTTCCCCATAAAAACTCTGTTCACAATACACAATCTTGGCTATCAGGGAGACGTTGACACTTCTAAGTTAAACCTTCTGAATTTAGAGGAGGACATTACAGATCTTATCATACATAATAACAGGATAAACCCCATGAAGGCTGGCATAGTTCTAAGCGATGCTGTTAACACTGTAAGTGTAAAATACTCTAAGGAGATCCAGACTCCAGAGTTTGGCTTTGGTCTTGACAGTGTTCTCAGAGAGATAAAAGATAAGCTCTATGGAATAATAAATGGGATAGATTATAGCGTATGGAACCCAATTAGGGATCCTTATATCTACAGAAAGTATAGTACAAGAACTCTTGAGAGAAAGGAGGAAAATAAGAAAATGCTCAGCTCTGAAATGAAGATTAAGCCCTCTGATAAGCCTTTAATTGGAATTGTGTCCAGATTAACACATCAAAAGGGAATAGATGTATTCCTAGAAGCTATTGAAGAGTTTCTTGAGGATAGAACTGTTTCCTTAGTTCTTCTTGGGTCAGGTGAGGATTACATAGAGAATAAGGCCAAAGCCATTTGTGATGAGTTTTCAGATGTTGTTGGGATCTCAATAAAGTATGATGAGGTTCTAGCCCACAAGATATACGCAGGATCTGACATGTTCGCAGTGCCCTCGAGATATGAGCCATGCGGTCTTACTCAAATGATAGCAATGAGGTATGGCTCAGTTCCCATAGTGAGGAATACAGGTGGACTATCTGATACGGTTATAGATCCTAATGAGAATAAAAATTGTGCAAGAGGATTTAAATTCGAAAGCCTTGACGTAGAAGCCATTAAAAAGGCCTTGAGCAGGGCAATAGACGTATACGAGAACAACAGAGAATACTGGAAGATACTTCAGTTAAATGGCATGAGAGCAGATTTCTCTTGGAGAGGATCAGCTAGGAAATATTTAGCTCTTTATAAAAGAGTCCTCTCTTCTTAGAACTATTTTAACACCTTGGAGGCGACTTCCAACATCACATCCTCTAGATACACCAATTGATACTCTCCGTCCTCCGTCATTACGATCATGTAGTCGTAGTCACCCGACATGAACAGAACAAGGACGTTTTCTAGAGTCTCATCGTATTTTAGGATAGGTATCTTCCTCATAGGTAGGACATAAACTGGAGAATCTCTTCTTAGGAATGGCATTAGTTCAATTACTGAGAAGTCTATACATCCAAGAATTTTCTCTCCTTGAACAATAAGGGCCACGCTTTTACCAGTTCTTATTAAGTTATCTACAACATCTCCAATCGTGTCCTCTTTCCCCACGATCATAGGCGCGTGTAGTGTAACCACATCTATAATCCTTGACTTCAAAAGATCGCTTGACGTCTCTAGGAGATGCTCGTAGAGAGCCAAGACCTTAAGATTCCTTTCACTAACCCTTCTTACCTTTTGAGAAATATATATTGTAATATCTCCTGTTATCTCCCTGGCTATTATCGCTCCAAAGAGTGCTGGTAGAAGGATCATGTAGTTGCCGCACATTTCAGATACCATTACTGACGCCGCAAGTGGTGTCTTTAACGTTGCACCTAAGAACGTCGAGATGCCTACTATCATCCATACTGTAGGAGGTATTCCAGAGATTTTTGTCCCTACAAGCCCTCCAAACGATATTCCAAGAAGAGACCCCGTAAATACTGCCGGAGCAAATACTCCACCACTTGCTCCTGAACCTATAGATAGTGACGTGGCCACAATCTTAAGGAATGCTAGGAGAATTAACATCAAATAGAACGCAACTCCTATGCTTTCGCCAGAGCTAATCTTGTCGTATACCTCGTGAATAACACCATATCCGCTTCCCATTAGCTCCGGAAAGAATAACACTAAAACACAGAAGACTAAAGCCCCTATAACAGGTTTGAACACTATGGGAAGGTTCATTTTTCTCCTAAGGCGATCTACTATAGCGCCAGTTGCTTGGAATAATTTGGAGTATGCGAGTGAGAAGGGCGCTATAAAAAGGGACATTATGGCAACAGTAAGCAGGGCTTCTGGAGAGTACAATCTCGCGTAGTTGTACTGAGGATATGGAAGTATAGGGTACACCCCTATTATGGGATACGTAGCTATATATGCTACAAAGCTGGAAATCATTGCCGGTATAAATGCCCTTGACTCTATATCCCTTTTATACAGTACCTCAACTGCAAAAAGTGCTCCACCTATTGGACTTCTAAAGAGCGTTGAGAGAGCGGCAGCCATCCCAGAGACAAATATTATCCTCCTGTCTATAAACCTGAGGTTAAATACCCTTGATATTACAGATGCAAGACCAGATCCTATTTGAATCCCAGGACCTGCAACACCCCCACTACTCCCTGTGCCTATAGCAATTGCAGAGGATATCGTCTTAACAACGGGCACCTTAGCATTGACCCTTGCCCCCTTTAAATGGTATGCTGATATTGCGGCGTCAGCCCCAGAGCCTTCTGCCTCCTTTGCGAACTTATATACAATACATGAGCTCACAAACACACCAGTTAGTATTATTAGTGGCATTAGCGCCTTTCTTGAGATATATGGGTAAGCATATGATATATCCCTATATGCTAGAGTTATCTGGTGAGATGCCCCTAAGGCTATAGATGACAGTGATACCACGAGCTTTAGGAGATATAAGAATCCTAGGACGGAGTACCCAACCACTGCTCCCACGACAGTTCCTAAGATTAGCCACTTCTCAAAGTAGTACATGTAGAATAATCTCCTTGAGACCCTTGTGCTCATAGTTATCCCCCTCATATGGGAAATCTCAGCTTTGCCATAATACCTCCGAATCCTCTGAGTCTTATTCCACCTTCGTGTGTTGTGGAGATTATCGTTATTTTTGCCCTGTAGGACTCAGCCTTCTTAATGATCTCTATTCCCTCCTCAGTCCTCGCAAGCTCATCCGTGATTAGGAGCTCTTCTACAGCGCCATAGTCTAAAGCTTTCAATACATTTTCTTTTCCATATGCTATGAGATCTCCCTTAAGTATTCCAGCCATGTAGTCCTCGACCTTCTTCATCTCAAAGCACACTCTTTCCTCCCTCACGATTTCCTCTATTAGCCCTCTATTAATGGCCTCCCGTATCCCCAGGACTCCTGCGTGAGCTGTGTCCACCGTTTTGAACTTAACATCAGGCCTTCTTTCTCTTAGAAACTTTATAAAGCCCTCTTTTGCTACGCCTGGCCCTACTATTACAATTGGATTGTTTCCTTCGTACACGTTGTCAAGCATTGAAAGTATCTCCCCATAAAATTCCTTTTCTCCCCACTCGGTTTCCTTAGTGCCATGCCTATACGCCTCCCCTATTACTTCTATAGATCTCTGCGTCAGCACAGCTACTGTGGCCTCCGAGTCGTCTAAGGAAACAAATATTGCTCGTGGCCTCTTAGATGCTCTCTCAGCATCTCTCAACCTCTTAAGATCCTCCTCAAGCCACTCCTCCTTTATTATAGTGATCTCATCCCCCACACGAACAGATATAGTGTGATACTTTCCAAGACCCTCATCAAGGCCGTACTCTATTCTACCCTTTACCCTCAAGGTTGAGGAGAACTCATGAAACTCGACATCTTCTACTCTGATCCCAAGCCTTACTCTCACAACCTCTTTTTTCCTGGATCGAGATACATCTTGCCTCTCTGATAGCCTTCTCAGAGTGTATCCAAAGACAAGATCTCCTGGCCTTATTATGTTGTAAAGATGCCAAAGATCGTCTAAGCTCTCCGGAATAACTTTTATCTCTTTGCCTTTAGAGTTAACGATTTCAAACCTCATGTTCTAGCCCCCTTGAGCTTTCCCCATACTGTTTTAGCTTTCTCTCCACGATACTCTAGTATTTCGATGTTCCCTGGTGGAAGTATTGAGAGGACGTAAGACGTGTCGAATCCATATACCTCTGAGAGAGCTTTTGCAAACGTGTTTTTGTCTATGTCTCCAGGAGCTATTATTAGGTAGTCATCACTGTGTTTTTTAATAGCTGAGACAGGACCACACATAAGCTTTTCATGACCCTCAATCCTAACAAGCCCTACTCCACACTGGACTTTAAGATTATGTATGTAGTTTCTCCTGCCCTTTATCACAAATGCTCCTACTGGTAAGTACTCTCCTGGATTTGGAGTCTTTGTCACCTGATGAGGATACACCCAGTAAGCATCAGCAGCGTAAATTCTTCCCCAAGCTCTTGAGTGATATACAGCAAACTCACAGGCCTCTCTTATTGTCTCCTCATCTATATTTCTCCCCATGGACTTTATAACAACGCTAGGAGCGCCGTGTATGTCAGCGTGTACGTAGAGGTCTTTCTCATCTAGGTACCTCCTTACAACCTCCTCGTTTGTCTTAGCATCTTTTCCTGCAACTACTATGTGGCCATTTGAGGATAGGAACCACTTAAATCTCTCAAACCAAAACATCCTTTCCTTCTTTTTCTTCGATACCTCTTGGATTTTAGCTTTCTTAAGCTCTTCTTGAAGCTTCTCTTTAATTTCCTCTATGCTCCTCTTAAGCCTCTCTGCCCTTTCCTCGTAGTCCTTTGCCCTTGAGTAGTACTCGCTTATGCTCTCATGTATGCTCTTGTCTAGATATAGCCTTATAGAGAAGTCTCCCCTTGGCACGTATATCACTACGTAGTTTTCTCTCGTATTTAGCTCCTTTAAAATCCCCATCTCCTTTGCTTTGTTCAGCACGCTAATGTTGTTCTCTTTGAAAGCCTTTTTTATTATCTCAAATGCTGAGTTTAGTTCTGAGAAGTGCTCATATGCTTTATCAGCTATCATTCTATATTCATTTGCTTTTGAGAGCAACCTCTCGAGGGCCTCTCTCTGTTGCCTCAAAATAATGTTATACTTCTCCTCTATCCTTGTTTTGATCTCCCTTACCTCATGCTCTCTCATGAGATATGGCTTAAGAGCTAACTCCTCTATTGCCTTATGAATGCCTCCAAACTCAACTATTCTAAGGCCCTTCTCTGCATAGACCCTGAGCTTTATTGGAACTATTGATACTAACTTATCGTTGTCGAAGTACGCGTACCCGATCTCACTCTTCTCACATTCCTTTATGATGTCCTTTATTGTGTTCAAAATTCTCGTGATTTCCTCATCGGATAGCTCACTGGCTCTTTTCTCCTTACTCACTAAGGCCCTAGCACATGCTTCCTCTGCAAGCTCCCCTCCTAAGCCCAGCTCAACTGCTAGGAATCTAACAAGGTCTCTTCTGGTGCTCTTAGCAATCTCCTTAAAGGATTCAGGGCTTAGCTTCCTAACATTAGGTCTCTCTGGAGGAAACGTGTATGGTATTCCAAGCTTGATTTCCCTATGACGCCAAGCACCGTGTCTATGCGCATATATTATCTTTCCGGATTTCTCAACAATTAAATTGCCATCACTGAACATCTCTAGGACCATCTTCACAGGCTCTCCCCTATCTGACGTTCCCTCGATAACAAGTATTCTCTCAAACCCCCTCTGATAGGCCCTCTCTATATAAACAGTTCCAATAGACTTTCTCAGTGCCATAATCTTTGGGGGTGGAGTTTTAGGTTTTGGCACTTCATAGCTAGTTCTACAAATCCACCTACCAACATGATATACCCACTCTTCTGATCCTGAGCCGTACCTGTACAGCTTAAATGAGTATGTATCATCATCTATAAGGTATATCTTATCAAGACGCAATCTTCCCTCAAGATCCCTTACAATCCTTGCAATAGACGCACTATTCATTGTGAAATCACTTGACAATTCTAAAAGCACCTCCAAGGAGATGTTGTTACAGCAGTGTTCAAAATATTTAAATATCTCATCTTTAAATCCTTATTTGAAACATCATCAGCCGTGATAAGCATAGCCCGCCTCTCTGCGAGGACAGGTGAGTCTAACGAGGCGCTGGCACGCTCTAGGCTGCCGAGGTTACATCCCTTGGTAGTCCAAACCTCCTCGTGTTAAGCAGGAGAATCTCAAATTTTTAAGTAAACTTCTTATAAATATAAAACTTAGAGAAAGTAAATATTTAAGGGATAAAATCTTAAACATTGTATTAACTAACGATGTTAATCAAGGCAAGGTGCTACTTATGAGCTCTAATGAAAAGTTTACGTTCAAGGAATTCGACGAGAGATCTTACGCTGAGACAGCCTTAAAGAACGTCAAGCTTACACTATACGTCGTCGGGCTAGGAGTTCTTACAGCACTCATATCAACTGGAATATCAGTAACAACAATTCCCTACAAAATACAAATAGCGTTTATCCCCGGAATAATTTGTCTCTTCCTTCTTAGAAGACTCTACGATGTTATTGGAATCCCAAGGGAGGACGTTAAGGTGTCGAGGTACCTGTGGATACTATTCCTCTACACGATCACGTGGATAATCACGTGGACAACGCTAGTGAACATTCCCTCAGTAAAGATCAGAGTATTTCCGGGAGTAAGTAGTATAGTCCTATTTCTTCTCCCTTAAAACTATTATAAGTTTATCTAAAAGTTTCATGCCTGAGCCAGTTAATGGCACTAAGACCTTTGATTTTTCATCTAGAGCCTCATCCCTAACAAGCTTTTTAAATCCAGCATATGCAACAGCAGATGTGGGCTCAACTAGAAATCCCATTGACATTAGCTCTGCCAAGGCAGACTTAATATCGTAGTCTGATACTGATACACAAGTTCCACCAGTTCTAGAGATTACAGCCTTTATTTCATCCCGTCTTGGAGGGTTCTTTATCGCAATGCCATCTGCTAACGAGCTCATTTTGGAGCTCTTTGGACACACGCTTTCATAGCCATGAGCCTGAACTGCAATCATCGTAGGCATTCTCTCCAGAGCTCCAAGATCTCTCAGCATGCAAAAACCTTTATATGTCCCAAGGAGAAGAGTTCCACTCCCTACTGGAGCTATAAAGCTGTCAATGTCTCCAACCTGTTCATATACCTCAAAGGACAGCGTCTTAATGCCCTCTAGAAAGAAGGGATTGTACCAGTGCCCCACATAAACTCCAAGAGAGCTCTCTCTAGCAACCCTATGAGTCTCGTTCCTATCTCCTTTTACCAAGTGTATCCTTGCTCCAAGCAACTTAAGGATGCTTTTCTTTCCTTCAGGAGTGTTTTCAGGAATATAAACGTGCACTTCTAGTCCTTCAGTGGATCCATACAATGCAAAGCTAATTCCAGCATTCCCTGAGGAATCTATGACTATATTTCTTATCCCCTCTCTTTTAAGGGCTGAAAGAGCTAAAAACGTGCCTCTGTCCTTAAATGATCCAGAGGGCATGAGATAATCAAGTTTAAATAACACTACATGCCCATTGATTTTTCTCTCGATAATAGGGGTTATTGGATACAGTATCCTAGGAGTATACTTGCCCTCCACTGGCAACAGCCTTAAATATCTTCTAACGTCCAAGTAATTATTCTGAATGAGATCCTCAAAGGATCCCTCCACATGGAACTCTACTGTGAGAGGGGTGCCACACTCACACATAACCTTAAAGCCACTGTACACTCTTCCACAGCGAGGACACTTTAACGCGTACTCCAAGGCTTTCTCACCATCCACGGCTTAATTTTAAGATAGAATATCAAAAATTTGGCTTTTTCCTCAACATCGAGAGACGTTATTGCCTTGTAAGCGTCTTTACCATGAAGTATTCTATATTTTCCCTTGGCTATATATTCCCTGATGTCCTTCCCATGAGTTGACTCCTTAATAACTCTATGTAAAAACTCCATGATGTTCGTAAAGGCCCTCTTAAGGATATACCATCTTTCTCCACAAAATGCTAAAATAAGGGCGTCATCTTTGTGGAGATTTCTCTTAAGGAATTTAATTTCATCTCTTATCATGTTTGCATAGGGTCCTAACCTTATTACAGTACCATCGCTGGGCTTTGTAATCCTCAAAAATACTCTTGCGTTCTTGTAGTCAATAAAATACTCAGCGTTTATTCCAAAGCTTGCAAGCTTATCTTTAACTCCCTCTGCAGTACGCATGAGCTCTGTGTACAACACATCTGGATGAAGGTTACAGAGCTCTTTGGGAAGCTCTAGCACAAATAGGTCTTTCATGTTACTTCTAAACAAGCTCATTATCTGCCTTTCAATAAAGCTCTCATCATACTCCAGAGAGAACATACGTGAGAGCCCCTCAAAGTCTCCTTCCTCTATAAGGGAAATAGCCTCATTAGCAGCCTCACATAGCGTCCTGATAGAATCCTCTCGTACTGCAGCAGCAGCGTTTCTATCAGGATCTACAGGATCTAAGAAGATCATTGAGGAACACTCTTTAATGATCTCATGCGTTCTCTTAGATGCCATCTCCTTAAATGATAGCATTACACGACGTGACTTCCAAGATCTCATGTCCTTTAATGCCCTAATAAGATCTCTATAATACACTGCTAAGAGCTCTGTTAAATATCCTGAAAAACCCCCTACTCTAGCCTCAGCTCCGTAAATTCCAAGGCTCTTAAAAAACACCTTAAGAGCTACTGCTAAGTTCCTTGTCCTGGGCTCTCTCATATAGGCGCTATTTAGCCACCTATTGTGTTCTATACTTCTGTCTACGGGACTTTTTACCTTCTCCCCAGGTTTCCACTCGAAACACGGTATTATCTCTACCGTAATCCTAATGTCTTTCTCCCCTATTGTGCCCTTGAAGTACGGATGAGCTGCGTACTCCCTTACGGGAACTACGTTATACATCTTATAAAACTTCAAGGCAGCCTTTTCGAACAACTCGCTTATCTCGCTGAATGAAAAACTCCTTGGGTGGACTACGAAGATGTCAACATCAAACTCCGTATTAAGCGACGTTCTCCTAGATATTGACCCTGCGACCCTAGCCTTAACACCAACAGGACCATATACCTCACGTATTATGTCCTCAAGCTCTTTCCTTAGTCTATTGGCTAAAGATAAAAGCCTCTTATATTCTTCCTCGGACATTCCATACTTGCTAAGGACAGCCCTTAGGAACTCACTAACGTCACTCTTTACCAACGAGAACCCGCCTCACTTCGTGGTACTCAGGCCCCTCTGGTCTAAGAATGCTCTTCATTAGAAGTATCTCTTTCACCTCAAACTTGCCGAAGCTCCTGTTACTCCACTCATTAATAACCCTCGGAAGGCCTCCAATATGGCCCTTAACTCTTCCCACCGTTGCATGTGCAACAAACGGCCTAGTCTCCCTCTGAAAACCAAGCTTAGATGCCTCCTGATCTATTCTCTCTGCAATTGTCTTAAGAACGTCAGCCCCTTCTCTAACTCCAATCCAGACAACTCTTGGCCTAGATGGGCTTGGAAATGCTCCACAACCATAGAGCTCTACTTCAAAGGGATTTACGTCCATAACAGCTTTTCTCATAATTGCCTCTATTCTAGGAACAAGACTTTCTTCTGTATCTCCAAGGAACTTAAGTGTTATATGGACATTATGCGGCTCAACGAGTTTTATGCGAGCTCCTGACTTCCTTACATCATCCCAGAGCTCTTTCATGGATTCCGTGAATGGTATCTTTACTGCAATAAATCCTCTAAACTTAGGCATAGTGTCCACCGCTCTCAAGTTATTAAGCCTTCTGTTACTACAATATAACAATAAGATACATAATTTTATGATTAGCTCTTAGCTATCAAGAGAATCACAGGTAGTACTCGTTACTTACTAAACTCTATTTAGCATAAAGTATTCTCACGGAGTTAAGAATTGCCTTGCGAGACTGTTAAGTATTTGGTGGGTAAATATGGAATGACTTTACATGATAAAGGAGGCCATACCCGTCCCGAATGTGGCAGGAGGATGAAGCGCCAAAAGGGACAGGCCTTCCATAAGCCTATACCTAAGAATGTGAGGTTTTCCTCCCCCGAGAGGGGAGTGGGGTTACCTTGAAAGAGGGCGAGACCAATGATTTGCCTTCGATGAGCCCTGAGGGAGTTGAGGTTAATGCGTCCCAAGGCTTACATAGGCATTGATGCCTATGTAGGCTGAACCCCCGTTACATAACGTCAAAAATTAATTCCTTTAACTCCAGAAAGAGGGGCCTCCATTAATGAAGAGGGAAGACCAAATTATAACTGTCAAGGACCTCTGGAAGATCTATAAAGACAATGTCATTGCCCTAAGAGGTGTTAGCTTCGAACTATCTGAGGATAAGCTTGTCATCCTTGCAGGCCCTCATGGTGCTGGCAAAATACTCTAATTAGAGTTATGGATGGTGAAATCAGTCCTACAAAGGGTCAGATATTCATCTACGGATTAACGCCGGATAAGGCAAGATTAAAGGGCTTATTTGGTGTCATGCCTCAAGAGGCTGAGCTTCACGAGTATCTTACTGTAAGGGAGTATCTATACTATTTAGCGCTTATTATAGGATTATCTCGTATCGAAGCTAAGAAAGAAGTGAGTAAGATTATTGAGGATTTTATGCTTCAGGAGTACGCTAATAAAAAGATAGCGTACCTATCCGGTGGTTACAAGAGGAGAGTGCTATTAGCGCAAGCATTCATAGGATCCCCGCGACTATTATTCCTAGATGAGCCTACTATTGGACTGGATCCAGAGATGAGAGCCAAGCTGTGGAACATAATTATAAAATATCTCAACGAGCACAACGCTACAGCAATACTCGTAACGCATTACCTAGACGAGGTCAAGGAGTACGCTAATAGGGTGCTACTCCTACATAAAGGTAAGCTTATTTTTGATGGATCTCCAAGAAGTCTTCTTGAAAGGCTAGGTTATCTGTACAGAGTCAGTATAAAGGCAAACAATGACAAAATCATCAATGAGCTACCTGTCCACAGGTATGTAAAGAGAGGATCCAAAATAGAGGCTTTTGTTAGCAATAACAGTGAATTCATGGCCTTGATAAGATTCATAGAGGCACATAGGGAGAATATAGTGGAATTCCTCGTTGAAAGGCCTAGCCTTGAGGAGTCATATATGGAGGTGCTAAAGTCCAGTGAAACATCTTAAGATCTACGCTATAGGTATGCTTTACGCAAAGTGGATGCTCAAGAATAAGCTGTTCTATGTATACCTAACACTATTCATGCCGTTCTCTATACTTATACCGTTTTACTTCATAACATCCAAAAGTGGTAGACCATTTATAGCCGTTGGCACAATAGTATTTACTTTGCTGTCAAACTCGTTAGTTACAGCATGCCAAGACCTTGCAACGGACAAGCTTCTTAAGAGAATAGCCGTACTTTTATCTAAGCCAATATCGTCTGCGGAGTACTTCCTTGGCCAATTATTTTCTAATGCATTACAGACGTTTCCGGCAGTTGCAGTAGTTGTGATAGTCCTGAGCTTAGTAGGCATTCTTCAAATATGTAGCGTTCCTTTACTCACCCTCGGATTACTACTTGGATGGTATCTATCAACGGCCATAGGATATGCGTTAGCGATAGCACTTAGCTCTAGCGACTACAACACTGTTGTTATAGTGAGCAATGTGGTCTCATTCATCTTAGTGTTCTTGGCGCCAATATATTATCCACCTACTTATTTACCTAAACCAATTAGGACGTTTGCTCTCATACTTCCCTCGCTACACGTAGCAAATATCGTAGGCATGGCGAGTAACGTTAGTTATGGCCTAGACTTGATCAATTCAATTATATATCTGCTGATCTTAGCTGGTACGTTAACCGCGATAATTACTAAAAAGATTAAGATTAAGGATCTGTATTAGCTGATATTTCCCTCTAAAATAGATCGTAACCTACGGTGATGTCTTATGAACACCGTGCTTAGGTTAAGAGGATCTGAACTTACATCCCAACATTGGATAATGAGCTTGTTAAAAGATCTCTGTAAGAGTGATCCACTGTCAGCGCACTGTTATGCTCTCTATTACCTAACACACGAGCCCAATAGGACTGAAATAATAGTGCTGGTTTCGAGAAATAACATCAGGTCTTACGCCTCATGAAACTGTTCTTTTCTTTGTGAGCGTTCGCGCGTCATCGAGGGGCAAAATATTTAAAAATTGAGAGTACGGACTCAAAGATATCGAGGGGATTTACGGTGGCGTCTTCTGGAGATTCTTCGGGTTCTGAAAAACGTGGGAAGTATGAGATTGTCGTCAAGGCATATTCAATCCCGTTCCAAGCTGACGAAGTTGTTCTGAAATTCATCGAGGAATATCACGAGCTAGCGAGGGCTGCCTTGGGGGAAATCTTAAAGGCTGAGAGGTTCACGAGGGCTGAAAGAAAAAGGTTACGGGATAAGCTTCTCGAAAATTGGCCATACGCGGCGCATTACGTTGACTCTGCGATAAACCAGATGCTTGGTCTCGTGAAATCCTACAGACGGAAGCTTAGGAGGGGTAAAAACGTGCGGAGGCCAAGGCTGAGGAAGAAGTTCGTTTATGTGAAGTCGACGCTCTTCGCTCTTAAGGGCTCGAAGCTGAGGATAACGATAATCCCGAGAAAGTATTACATCGAAATAGACCTCTCAAAATACACGTACATCTCTCCATTCTTGAAGGAAATCAATGAGGGCAATCTCAGACTCGGTGGGTTATTCCTATTTTCTGATAAAATTATCCTCAACTTCGTGAAGACTGTGAAGTACTTTAAGCCGAGGGACTGGATGAGCGTGGACATAAATCTGACAAACGTTACTGCCCTCGCGGGCTTAAACGTGTACAGATTCGATACTCGCGAATTATACCACATTCACCGCGTTTACGAGTTGAAGAGGCGGAAGATCCAGAGGATTTCAGCGTGGAATAAAAAACTGAGCGAAAGGCTCTTGAAAAAGTATTCGGGGAGGGAGAAGAATAGGGCTAAAGACTTCCTGCACAAGCTCTCGAATAAAATCGTCGAGATCGCTAAGAAGAAGCAAATGGGCATAATCCTCGAGGATCTCAACGGGATAAAGGAGAGGATTGTAAACGGCTCGAAAGAGCTCAACAGAAAACTGTCAAAGTGGAATGCCCGCGAGCTACAGAGGATGATCGAGTACAAGGCGAAATGGAATGGAATCCCCGTAATCTATGTTAACCCGAGAAACTCCTCCTGCACGTGCCCCGTATGCGGGGGTTGGCTAATACCCCAAGAGGGGCGATTGATGAGATGTCCCAAATGCAACTTTATCGAAGATAGGGATTTTATCGCGACTATAAACCTTCGGATGTGGGGCGCTAGGGGTTCCCCCGAAAGGGTTGGAGGTTCCGAGGGAAAATCTCCCGATGACGGGCCGATGAAGACCAATCCCTACGGGATTGTTGTCCTCGAAAGACAAAGACTTGGGATAAAAAGTCATCGAAAGCTCATGAATACTCCCGTAGGGAGAACCCCGCTAGCTACATCACCCTTCCAGAAATCCATGTAATAGGTGGCGTGTTCACAAGAAGGAAGTACAGAGGAAGAGGTTATGCTAAGGCCGTAACTTCTGCGCTGACAAGGGAAGCAATAGCTTCAGGAGCCTTTGCGGGCCTTCATGTGGAGGTGGATAATGAGCCCGCTATAAAGGCCTACAAAGGGCTTGGCTATAGGGTTATGAGAACTAGAACATGGATTTTTGCAGGTCCATGAAAAACCTCTTATAGTAGTTATACAATGTCTACATATGGGGTTTACTTATGAGTAAGTACATAACGATTTCAGCTAAGGTTAGAAGAGATCTTGTGGAAGAGGCTAGACGACTAGACATTAATATTTCAGAGCTAATAAGAAGGGCAATCGAAGAAGAGGTACGAAAGCGTAAGTTAATATTATTAGAGAAAAGACTGAGAAAAAAACAAGACATTCTCAAAAAAATAGACGTCAACGAGATAATAAATCTCATTCGTGAGGATAGGGAGGCCCATTGATGAATCCTACCTATCTTTTTGATGCCTCTAGCCTAGTAAAAGCGCTTAAAGAGGCCAAGCTATTGCCACTAGGTGGACAGGCAGTACAGTGGCTTACGATATATGAAGTGCTAAATGCACTCTGGAAAGAAGTTCATTTACTAAACAAATTATCTCCGAAAGAGGCTAGCTCTTTAGTGGAGGATTTCACGAACTTACTTCAAGAGATGATAATACTTGATCCTAAAGGTCTTGAACAAGACATCCTTAGAATTGCAATTTCGAAAAGGATAACAGTCTATGATGCATCCTACATAGCTCTGGCTATGAAGCAAGGATTAACTCTTATAACCGAGGACAAAAAGCTTTTCCAAGCTGCAAGCGATCTTATTAAAGTACTGAGCTTGGATAACATTTAGTAATTTTTAAATAGTTTTTATTAACAGATAACAGGTTTATTTCTCTAAAAAATTCTTAGACTAGTTTTTGACCAGTCGGTTTGACTGACCAGTAAATTTATTTTGTCTTAGATATTTATCTTGACTTGGTGGTCAAGTATGGTAGATGTGGTAAGGATTGCAAATCATTTGAGAAAATATCTATTGCTCTACGTCTTTTTAGTAATTGTGATTGCTCTTCCTATTGGCTATTATAATGCAAATTACTTTAGAGCTCATGAGGAGCTAGTTAAGAATCTCATACTGTCCCTTGCTATTGGGACACTTCTTCCGTCTATGATACAATTGAGGGCAGAAAAAATGAGTAAGGAGCTTCGGTCAAAGTGGAGAGAAACGATAATAGCCCTTATTACAATATTCCTTATTACGCCAGCAACTGCAATATTTTTTGCAAGTCACATCGGTAATAGACCTATAGAAGTTGGATATATAGCTGCTAACTCTGTGCCCGCATCCAGTGCATCAGTAGCATATGTTATGCTAGCTGGAGGTAATATTGAGCTTGCTACAGTACTAATAATCCTAAGCATTCTTATAACACTGTTTGCAGCACCTTTCTACATAAGCCTATATGCTCAGAGTGTTCATATTAACCTGCCCATAATAGTATTGGCCAAATCAGTTACAATAGCCCTCTTAGTTCCATTAATTCTCGGCCAAATAATAAGATACTATATTGTGGTGAGAAGATCTAAGAAAATAGCGAAGGATCCAAGGGCAATACTCAACTGTAAGGAAAAAGTTATGACAGAGATTAAGACTGGAGAAACTTTTAGTAACGATGAAAAAGTTATAAAGTGCTTGGAGAAGAGAACATTGGCAAGGCTTAAGCCAATTCTGTCTATATGGACTATGACCTTCATGCTAGCTCTAATTGCACTTTTAATAGCGAACAAAGCTCGACTACTTATATCAAAGCCTAGTCTAGTAACCTATATCCTCTCTGCGCAGCTGGGGATCTATGCAATAATTATATTATTCTTATTAGCTGCTAGTAGGATATTAAACATAGAGTATAGAGATCACATGGCAGCAGTCTTCATTTCCCTCACCAAGAATGAGAGTGTTGCTGCAGCTATGGCAGTCTTAGCTATAGGTCCAACTGCGGCTGTCCCAGCAGCTCTAATACCAGCTATACAGCCTATTGTAGCAATACTTTATGTATCAGCTGCACCGATTATAAAGAAGATACTTAAAGCAGGTGATGAGCATTGAATATAGAAAAAGAGCTTATGAGAGAAAGGATTATATCAGCTGCAATGAAGGTCTTTTCGAAATACGGCTTTTTCAAAGCACCAGTCCGTCTTATAGCTGAGGAGGCTGGGGTTTCTAAAGGCTTAGTATTCTGGTACTTTAGAAATAAGCAGAACCTAATAATAGAGGTTGCTAAGCGATCTCTCCCCTTAGAAATCATTGACTCCTGCCTAGAAAGAAACTTGAGAAGTAAAAGTATGCTAGAGTGCATTGGCAGGAGCTATATGAATAAATACAGGGATCCTATTCAACGGAGCCTCCTCCTGCACACAATGACTTTAGAAATGCTCTCTCAAGAAATAGCTATGGATATCAGAAGAATATGTGAAGAGAGAATCAATACCATAGCTAAAAAAGTGTTTGGAGAAACCTCTACTAGAGCAAAGGTCGCTCTCAGAGCATTCTTCGGTGGGCTAATGTGCTATGTAATTAGGCCACCAAAAGACATTGATGAACAAACTTTCTTGGAGAATCTTATAGATATAATATTATCATCAGGATATACCAATGAGAAGTAACGTCGTGTTATCTTCCTCAACGTTACCTTATGCTTAACATTCACAACCTTTGCAATTGGAGGCCTGCCATTCAGGGCAAGGAGAATGTCAGTATGTGAGTGGGCTAAGAGGCTAAGTTGTTTAAATGAGATATAAACTTTAATTATAGTCGTTTCATCAAAGTCGCTTTGTTAGCGAATAGTGCTGATATCATAAACATTACTGTTAGGAAGGATAAAACTATTAGATCCACTAGCGGGTCTAGTGATGAATCGCGGTAGTAAATGTACTTTATTAAGTCTGCAAAATAAGTTAAAGGTGAAAGGAAAGCTAATGGTGTAATATAATAAGGTAGATTTTGTATAGGTATGAATATCCCACTTATAAATAATATTGGTAACCTAATGGCGCTCGATAGCAATACAGTGTCTGCCGGTACATCCGATGGTATTGCTGCAAAGAGTAAACCCATAAAGGAGTAGCATAGTGAAGATATAACCACTCCAAGAACTAACAATGCTGGGTCGTAAGGTACTAGGTTTAGAAGTAAACCTATACACACAAGTATTGATGAAATGAACATTCCAAAAAATGTTGAAGCTAGTGCTGTACCAAAAAGTATGGTATATATTGTAACTGGCCTACTTAAAAGCATCTCTAAAGTTCTCTGCCTAGTTTCCCAAGGCATTATTATGGGTGTAATGGATGAGGACGTGAAGAAAGATGAGATAACGATAAGCATTGGCAAACCCTTAACTAAAGAAAATTTTGCCCCTATAACGAATGCGAGCCATAGAAACATGGGCATTAAAACTCCCATAACTATTGTAGGACCTTTAAAGTAGTAGAGCCTCATATCCTTAAAACATAGAACTAATACTTTACTTAGAGACCCCTTAATATCCAAAACGGCCATCTAACTACCACCACTCTGTATTAACTCTATAAATACGTCCTCAAGAGTTGGTCCTGACGCTTGAAACTCCTCTATCCTAAGATCATGTGATTTAATAAAGCTAGTAATCTTCTCAAGAACTTCTCTTAAATCACTTAATTTACAAACCACCATCAATCGTGTCCCTTGGACTGTTATTCCAAGATCTTTAAGATTATTTTTAATGATCTCGACGTTTATTTCCTTATTGAAACGAAGTATGATACGAATGTACTCTCCAAACTTTATCTTTAACTCCTTAGGAGTGCCTAGTGCAACTATCTTGCCCTTATTCATTATGGCAACTCTATCACAGAGCATACCCGCTTCATTAATGTTATGAGTTGTTAGAACTATTGTTTTACCTTGCCTCTTTAGCTCTAAAAGTAGAGATCTTATTATCCTAGCGCTAATCACGTCTAGTCCTGCCGTCGGCTCATCCAGGAATAGTATGTCTGGATCGCTTATGAGAGCCATGGCTAGAAGCAACCTTCTCCGCATACCCTTGGAGAGAGTCTTTGCCTTCCTATTACGAACATCATATATTTTAAGAGCCTCTAGAAGCTTCCTAGCACGTTCTACTTTAACCTGTTTTGGAATGCAATAAAGCCCTCCTACGAGCATAAGATTCTCCCAAACAGTAAGGTCTAAGTAAGGGTTTGAGACTTCAGGAACAACACCTATGAAACTTCTAGCCTTGACTGGCTCCTTATGAACATTATAGCCCATAATATATGCCTCACCCTTATCTGGAGCTATTATGCCTATAGTCATACGTATCGTTGTAGTCTTTCCGGCACCGTTAGGTCCTAAAATACCATATATCTCCCCCTTCCTCACACTATATGAAACTTCATTAACAGCTCTTACATTGCCAAAAGCCTTCGTGAGCCCATATGCCTCAACTACTGCTTTTATAGGCATGTTAGCCACCAGTACTCACAAGAGATTAAGAAGAAATAATTACTAGACATTCTAGAGCCTGTGAACTGATAAAGCTTAGTTAAGGAAGACATCTCCTCAATCTTCCCTGGGATTTCGCATCCTTCAAGTTTCAGCGATCTACCCTATTACACAAGAACTACCAAGGTATCTAAAAGTTTCGTCTTCAAAAATACTCAAACACTCTATATACACTACCATCTACAAAAACAGTCACCTAGTCAGTTGTAGTTATTAGTTACGAGGATAGAGCCTTAAAGGGTTTAAACACAATGAAGCAGCATGAATAATAAAGGCATAATCTTCCTACCAAGATCCACAATAATCTAAAGTGGATAAACGATCTACAGGCTTTTTGAGCTTAAACCTTCGGCTCGAAGACTGAAAATATGTATAAATGAGGTTCTTCAATGAAGACTAAGTTTAGAAACAATTTCAGGTTCGATTATCAAAAAGGCCTCTATACAGATGATACAAAAAAGTCCTCATATTTCTATTTTTAATGTCGTTAACCTCTATGCGGTGAAATGCTGAGTAGGTTGCTTTATTGGTAACTACTTCTCATTTGGAGCTATCTTCAGCGACTTCATGTTCTTTTATTTTTTTCCAGTATTTTAGATTGTATATACATCCAGGGTCAGGTCCTAAAGGATCTCCAAAGTATGCATAGGCCCTAGCTCTGCAACCACTACATACGCCCCTGTATGGGCACTTAACGCAGAAGCCCTTTAGATTATCCCTATCCCTTAGCTTAAGCAGTAATGGGTTATTCTCCCAAATCTCCCAGAATGGTCTCTTCCTTATGTTATCTACTTTAATTGGCATGAATACACATGGGGATACGTCACCATTTGGCTGAATCGCTGCATAGATCCTACCAGCTCCGCAACCACCTACGAACTCAGCTAATGCCTTAGCTATAGGATCCCCACTTACATAGTAGTGGGTTGGTGCCACTTCCTTATTACCACTTACCTGAAGTACTACCCTGCCATACTGAGGCGCTGTTGTGAATATCTCAATATTCCCCCTACGCTTCATCTCCTTATATATAGTCTTCATGAACTCCTCTCTCTCCTCAGGACTTAGGTCTAAGTCAGATATTCCAACACCCCTACCCACGGGTATGAAGTTAAAGAATACTAGACGCTTAACACCTATTGATTGAGCTAAGTCTATTATTTCCTCAGCTTCATCTATGTTATACTTAGTAATTGTTGCTGCCATAGCATGGCTTAAATTATACTTAACAGCATTCTCTAGAGCCTTAATAGCTCTCTCCCAAGAGCCTTCAACACCTCTAAACTTATCATGCTTCCTGGGATCTGCACTATCTACTGAGACCTCAATGTATCTTAACCCAGCATCTACTGCCTTCTTAAAGAAGTCAGGATCAGCTAATCTCCAACCATTAGTGGCTACTGCAGCATATATGCCTTTACTAGCTATTGCCTTAACTATAGTTAGGAAGTCAGGATGTATTGTAGGTTCACCACCACTTAAAGCTATAGCCGCTACTCCAGCCCTGTCTAACTGCTCAATAAGTTCTAATTTCTCAGCTAGACTTAACTCATCAGGTAATGGTTTATCAGCTCTTTGATAGCAATGCATACATCTAAGATTACACATGTTAGTGAAGTTCCATACTATGAGGAACGGTGCGGGCAGCCTCTGAGGCACAGTAACGCCATACTCAGCTAACCCCCTGAATACTAATGATATACCCCTACGTAATGCAGGATCCTTAACAGCTTCAACTACATCCTCCTTCTTACCGCCCATAGCACTAACTCCTAAATTCGCTAGAAGATTGATGAAGATACCTAAGAACCTAACACTTATTGGGCACCCAACACTTTCTCCAGCTAACATTGAGAGTGCATGGTATATAGCTGATGCATTAACTTCACCTTTATCTTTATAGACGCACTTGAATTCTTTGGATCCTATACTTAGAATTAACCTAGCCACCGGATTACCCATTACTAATCGAGCCACTGTTAAGAATGCTCCAACGCCTCCACGCCTACCATGCCTACTCATTATTCACACCCCTGAAGAATCTCTAATCTATAAGGACTTATGAGAGGACGTTAGGGGTTCAGCGGGCATAGGCATGCCCGCCCTTGGGACGTATTAGCCTCAACTCCCTCAGGGCTCATCGGGAGTAAGTCATCGGTCTCGCTCCCATTCAGGGTGACCACACTTCCCCTCAGGTTTGGGAGGATTAATTCATCCCAAACCTTCATTGGGGGAGGAAAACCCAACATTCTTAGGTATAGGTTTATTGAAGCGTTTAACTGTCTGCCAATGACGAGCTTACAGCTTTTGCACTCCAGAACATGCTCTTTTCGGTGCTTCATTCTCCCACAACTTCTGGGACAGGTTCTAGTCGAATTAAAGTCGTTTCATATTTACCTACCAAATACTTAACAGTCTCGCAAGGCAGTTACCGAATTTGTTTTCTGTTTTCTAAGTTCTAAAGCTAGTTTTTGAATAAATATTATTTAGTATACATTTTTATTTAATTATCGTATTTATTTAATCATCGTAATCATCTTATAGTGACTAGAAGCGTTGCTCCTCTTCCCAGCTATGATTAGTTTTTGCTAACCATAGCCGGGGCTCATTGTTATTGCCTCGCCAAGCCTGTAGAGCACGTTTATATAAGCACAATACTGTGAAACCTATTTAAAGCTTACCATTATAGTAATAGCCTTATGAAACTGCCTTCATTTTTATAAGCATTCGTATTCTTATCTATGAACAAAATCCCAGGAGAGGGTACCCTAACAGGCGCAAGACTGCGCTCCTAAGCCTATTCCATGTCCTAAAGGACAATATTCCGAGAAGGGCTAGGAGGATGTTAGATTACTCGTTGCAGTCCTTAATATTAGTCTGGAAGCAAGATTATTGAATAATATCTTTATACTTGCAAGAAGTACACTAACTCTCTTATTTTCTTATTATATTATTCTAATTATCTTGAACCACGCTTTCCTGCCCTAAGAATTTTTCCTTAATCCACTTAAACAATTCCCTTGAAATAATTCCAATTATCTCCCTAAATCTCCCAGCTCTTATTTCTTCCATTATAAATTTTAATCTAACATAGAATTTCCTATATGCATAGGTAAGCATCTTGCCTAATTGTTCTCTTGTAAAATGAAAACCTCTCATAACAGGTCTTACTGTTGTATAGTGTTCCCAGTTCCAGTCTTCTATCAAATTGTGTTTTAGTGCATAATCAAATAAGGGAGTTCCAGGATATGGCGTTAGTACAGTAAATTGAGCGTAATTAGGTCTAAGCTTGATTGCGAAATCAACTGTTCTTTTCATATCATCAATAGTTTCCCATGGAAAGCCAAGTATAAAAGACCCCACAGCAAAACCTCCGATCTCTCTAACCCATTTAAATACTTTTACAGCTTGTTCAAGCTTTATCCTCTTTCCAATCTTATTTATGGTCTCCTGGATTCCTGATTCAACTCCAAAATATAATGCCTCACATCCATTGTTGTAAAGGAACTTTAGGTATTCTCTATCGACATGATCTACTCTAGAGCCGCATGAAAAGGATATTTCTATTCCTCTCTCTTTAAGTTCTTTTATAAGGTCATAAACGAATCTTCTATTGATGGTTAATTCATCATCAGTGAAAGCTATGTGTTTTGCTTTATATTTGTTGACTAGATATTCTATTTCTTCTGCAACTGATTTTGCACTTCTAAATCTAATTCTCCTGCCCCAAAAGTAACTGGTCATACAGTATATGCATCCATATGGGCAGCCTCTACTCGCCATGACATGTGCCACTCTTATGGGTTTACCGAACACAGTATACTTGTCCATAGGAAGTAAATGTCTGGCAGGCAATGGAAGTGAATCTAAGTTTTGAATTAATGGCCTCATACCTGTCATAACTATTTTTGAATCATCCCTGAACGCCAGACCCTTAACATTTCGTAGCTTTTCCTTGTCTAGTCCATGCTTTTCAATGACATTTATGAATTCAGCCGTTGTTAATTCTCCCTCACCCAAAACGACGACATCTATGCTATTATTCAAAGCCTCTTTATACATAGGAGTGACATGGACGCCGCCAGCAAATACTGGGAAGTCACTTCCCAGTTCTTCTTTAAGCATTTTAGCTGCTCTATACCCCTTAGGAGCTGTTGGGGTTAACATTGAAAATCCTACAATGTCTGGATGCCAACTTTTAACCTCTCTTAACCAATCCTTCCACTCCATTTCGAGAGTGGGAGCGTCAATAATCTTTACTTTATGCCCCTTCTGTTCAAGAACAGCCGCAATCCAGGCAAGACCTAGAGGAGGCGCCTTAATGCCCACGACCCTGTATATTTCTAATTTATGTATTTCGGGAGGAAGAGTGAGAAGCACGCGCAATGCCATATTCACCACTACGCATAACCTTTTAAAGGACAATTAATGAACAATATACTTCACTTTTTACGGGTTTCGCTTTGCAGCTCAGCGGACTATTTCGTTAGATAAGTACAATGGTATTTTTGGTAATCCTATAAACGAGACATTTAAAATAGGGGAGGGAGGAATAGGATATTAAAGTCGCCTCGATGACGGCAAAATAGCCATCAGAGGCGAGGATAGTGCTTATTCCACGTAAGGCAGGCTTCGTGGCCTCGGTCAATGTCGCCCCCAATGAAGCGCTGATTATAATAAGGCACGAGAGGAGGAAGCCCGTGCTTAGTTTCCAAAATACCCCAAATACAAAGCACGGGCAACCACTTGTGATAATATACCCCATAGAGTTCAAGAGGGCGAGTGAAGCGATTAACGTGGTTCCTAAGACTATTCCTACAGTAACCTTTATCTTAGCGCTTTAACGTAGTTTTTAAGGGCTCCAACGCCTTGTGAGGCAGTAACAATTTTCATAGGCATTGATGGACAACCTACAACCGCAACACATTTATACCCTCCCCCTTATATATAATCCAGCCCGCGACTAAAGCGTCGAAACCCCACGGCTTAAGGCTGTGGGGGGATGTGACGGGCTCGGGCTAAGGATGTGGGGTTTTCCTCCCCCGAGAGGGGAGTGGGGTTACCCTGAAAGGGGGCGAGACCAATGATTTGCCTTCGATGAACCCTGAGGGAGTTGAGGTTGATGTGCCCCAAGGCCTACATGGGCATTGATGCCTATGTAGGCTGAACCCCTTTCTCAAACTCCTTCTTTCTGAGCACATAGTGTGCAGCCAGAAACGTCACTAGAACTCCTATAAAGTATCCTACTGGGAGCATCATATAGTGATATGCAGGAAGAACTGGCGATATTACTAAAAGGATTTGTATGGGCAACCTAAACATGACTGAATATCTGGCGTCAAAGTCTCTTGCATACGAGATGTACGAGACAATTACTCCGAGGAACGTAAGGGGAATGACCTTTGACAGGACTTCATATATAAGGCCTCTAAACGTCATCCTAGGGAGTCTCATGAGGACAAAGTATCCGTTTATAATAACAAATGAAAGAACAGCAAGAACTAGAGCAGCGTCCTTTGATCTTCTTGAAACTACACTAGGCAGCACTCCTCTAAAAACAGCTTCATCCCAAATAACTAAACTGGCTGTCGATGGCATCATGTAAGCTATAAACAGTAGATAGTTTCCACTAAGAGCTGAGTTAACTCCGAAGTTTCCAATAATTATGGATATTGACAATAAGAGCATGAAGAGAAGAACTCCTAACGAAAAAGACGTCAGCAGATCTATTTTACTTACAACTCTTTCCTTATAGAAGACAAGAAGGATTGCAACTCCAAAAATTGCCAAAAGACCATACATTATGTTATAAAAGATATAGTACGTATGAAGACTTTCTATTCCAGAGCCTCTTAATATATATGGTAGTACAAAATAAAAGGCTGTTGATATTACAGTTAATGTCCATATAAGTATCGTTTTGAACTTACTTCTCATAGCTCACACCAATTAAACTAGTGAGCATAAAATAAAGATCAAGGCACGGCCTGAGTGGCCGTGTAAAGTATAGTAAACGCTAAGTCACAGTCAAGATTCATAAGCTCCTCATGCCCTTGTAACTCCTCGCTTATGCCAATCCATATCGGAATCTCATGACACTCGCCAGGCTCAATTATAGCGTCATAGTCGTACTCCATCAGAGTGCTGCTTCCAACGACCTTAAGCACATGCCCCGAAGCTAAAATATCCTCAAGGCTCTTTGATCCCATTGTAGCCCACGTGCTCACGGGCAACGTCCATGGGTCAGTCCATCCCTGGTAGAGAGGCCCCCACAGGACGGCGTCTGATCCGTAGTCCATGAGCTCCATAGGCGCTCCATAGTAAGGAGCGTCAAAGTAAGGATTTAACAGCACATAGTTCATAAGTTCCCTGCACTTCGGGCCTGTTGCTATCATGCTCACAGTAAAGTTCACGTGAACCGGTATTGTTCCCTCATTTCTAACTCTCAAAAACACTACGCCAAAGCTCATTGGGTACACGTTCTCAAGTCGTATCTCGATTATCCCGGTATTTCCTGGGCCATCACCAAAATACGAAGCATCTATGTTAAAGTCCATAGCAGTATTCGTGTTCCTACCAGCATCCCAGCCTACGTAGTCCCACTCCAGACGCCCCGTTGATATCTCACCGTTTATTTTAACTGTGTCATTCCAGTGAGCGTACGCATATCACCCAAGGACTGACATGAACAACAAAGTTGAAAGGGCGAGGAGTGCAAAACTCCTCATTAAATCACAACCTAACTAACGTTTATTCCTGTTTTATTCACTTTACAAAGGTTCCTGTGGCACAGCCTGCTCGCCAAGAATTGTTATCTCAAACAAGCAGCTCTGGTCCATTAAGTCCTCTGGCGGGTTGGGTTCTTCTATCATTTTCACATGTAGCGTGAAGTACCAAGCGTTCTCATAACAGATGTCAAGTGTGTCGCAGAACACGAAGTTTCCATCAGCGTCAAAGTATCCTATGCTCTCATTGTAGTCCCAGTTATGTCCATCCCATACGAATATGGGCTGTTTCGTAGATGGTAAAAAGCGTAAAGTTTGATATCTTCTGTTTTCCTCAATCTTTAAATATTGCTGGGGTAATTCTCATTATAATGTGGCGATCCCCGATATGTGGGGTTCTAAGCCCGAATGGGGATCGCTGAGCCTCCGAGGATGTGGGGGCTCGCGTGCTCCCGAAAGCCAGTCGGTGAAGGCCCACGCCGGAGGCTGGAAGGTTAGCCGTTACGGAAGTTACGGCTAACCAGAACGGTCCTCAATTCCTTCAAGGTATACCTCTACTTTAAACCATTCCTTCATGGTGTCCCAGTTAGGGCAACCACTGCAGTTTATGCTTGCGATAACAATGGCAGGTATTGTACCGTTGTTGTGTATGTTAAACTTAATCCAGGCCTCATAGCCAGGATAGACGTTGCTGATGTTTATCCAAAGCTTGTCGTTTATACCGCCGTCAAAGGTGTCGTCGCCGTCATTTTCAGTTGCTAGCTCTGCACTTACACTTCCAACGTCAAGGTCACCCTCGTTGTCCCAGTAGTCTTCTAAGGACAGCTCGAGGTTAAAGACTCCTGTACTCACGGAGCCGTTAATCTTCACGGGGTTCTCCCTACGGGAGCATTCATGAGCATTCGATGACTTTTAACCCCAGTCTCCGCTTCTCAAGGAGGATAATCCCGTAGGGATTGGCCTTCATTAGCCCCTCATCGCTTAGCTCGGAACCTCTAACCCTTTTGGGGGAACCCCTAACGCCCCACATCCGAAGGTTCACGCCCCTCTTGGGGTATTAACCGACCCCCGCATGCGGGGCAAATACGAGAAGAATTCCTTGGGTTAGCATAGATTACGGGGATTCCATACCATTTCGCCTTGTACTCGATCATCCTTTGCAATTCGCGAGCATTCCACTTTGATAGCTTTCTCTTGAGCTCCTTAGAGTTGTTCATGATCCTCTCCTTTATCCCGTTCAAGTCCTCGAGGATTATGCCCATTCGCTTCCTCTTAGCAGTCTCAACAATCTTATTCGAGAGCTTGTGCAAAAAATCTTTTACCCTGTTCCTCTCCCTCCTCGAGTACTTTTTCAAGAGCTTTTCGCCCAGCATTCTATTCCATGCGGAAATTTTCTGGATCTTCTGCCTTTTTATCTCGTAAACTCTATGAACATGGTACAGTTCTCGAGTATCAAACCTGTAAACTGTTAACCCAGCGAGGATTGTAACGTTCGTCAGGTTTATGTCCACGCTCATAAAACCCCTCGGC
>Ga0190313_1000168_pt1 | contig 42375 bp, 45 predicted proteins | sample 4870071011_MG_FD_169989 | JGI IMG/M metagenome (GOLD analysis project Ga0190313, IMG submission 169989) | Hydrothermal vent sediment bacterial communities from Southern Trench, Guaymas Basin, Mexico - 4870-07-10-11_MG | ecosystem: Environmental > Aquatic > Marine > Hydrothermal vents > Sediment ... | reverse complement strand
GTCTTTAAACTGAACGGAAAACGAACAACAAAACACAGAATAGAAGATCTGTTGTATTCGCTGAACATACAGCCTGATGGGCATAACCTAATACTCCAAGGAGAGATAACCAGGATAATTAGAATGACTCCTCTACAAAGGAGAAAAATAATAGACGAGATATCAGGGATTGCGGAATACGACCAGAAAAAAGAGGAAGCACTAAGAGAACTTGAAAAAGTAGAAGCAAAAGTCAGAGAAGCTAATATCATAATCGGAGAAAAGAAGGAGAGAGTGAAAGAACTTCAGGCCGAAAAAGAAGCGGCAGAAAAGTACTCTTACCTGCAGTCTCAAAAAAGAAATTACCTTGCAAGCCTTGTCAAAAAAGAACTTGATGAGATAGACAAAGTTTACCAAAAAGCAATCAAAAAAATTGAATCCCGGCAAGCAGCTTTGGCCAAGTACTCTGAAGAAAGGTTAGAAGCTGAAAAACGGATAGAAGAGGTCAAAAACCAGATAAAGGAAACCGAGACTGAAATCTTTGAAGAGAGTAGCAGAAAGCAAAAAGAAGCCGCAGGAAAAGTTGAGAACCTAAAACAGGAACTTGGCAAACTGGAAAGCGAGCTGGGAATGCTCAGAGAACTTCACTCAAGACTTTCATCTGAACTTGAAAAGGAAAGAGAAAAACTAGTCTTGTACTCCACGAAAGCATCTGAGCTGGAAAAAGAGATAGAGAACAAAACATTTAGAGAGGATGATCTCGAAAGAGAAATCGCAGTACTACAAGATGAACTTAAAGCTCTTAACATTGACGAAACAAACTCAAGAATAGAAAAGAACTTTGAAGAGATAAGGGAACTGGAAAGTAACATAGAAAGAGTAAGAACAGAAGCCAATCAGCTTGAAAAGAAACTGGGTGCACTGCAGGAACGAATTAACCTGAAAAAAGCAGCTCTTTCTGAAGAAATCCAGACAGGCTTGGACAATAAAAAAGAAGAAATAGAAAAGCAGGTAAAACAGGCCACTCAGGCCCTGGAGAAAAAGGAAAGGGAATTACTGCAGGTAAACAGCAAACTGAAAAACCTTGGAGAAAAGGAGAAAGAAAAGAACAGAGACCTGCAGGAACTTGAGAAACAACTGAAGGACCTTAGAAAACAGGCTGCGGGCCTGGAGAGAAAAACAGTACATTCCGCAGGTCTTGCCAGCACGTCCTCAAAAATAATTTCAGCAAAATTACCTGGAGTGCTCGGCACGATAGCCGGACTGTGCGATTACGATAAAAAGTACGAGAAAGCTGTTGAGACCGCTGCAGGAGCACGGCTTTTTTACATAGTAACCAGAACCGCTGATGATGCGGTCAAAACAATACAGTTCCTAAAAACAAACCAGCTTGGAAGAGCAACTTTTATCCCCTTAGATAAGGTGTCAGACGTTCCTGAAAACAAGGAACTTAAGGCGCTCTTAAAAAATCCTGCGTGCATGGGCAGGGTTATTGATTTTGTAAGACATTCTCCAGAACTGAAAAAAGCATTCAGATTCGTCTTTGGCGACACCCTCCTAGTCAAAGATTTGTCAGGATTCAAGAAAATAGGAATAGGCAAAGCAAGAATGGTAACATTAGAAGGGGATCTTGCAGAACAATCAGGCATAATTTCAGGAGGCTCACATCAGGAAAAGGCAAGTGCCAAAGACATTATTCAGCTCGAAAGAGTAAGGGAAAAAATCTCATCGCTGGAAGAAAAAAGAGAAGACATGATACAGTCTCTGCGTTCGCTCAGAGAAAAAATGAGCCGGATCAGAGAAGAAAAGGCAGCAATTGAAATCGGCAGAAAAGAATCAGAAGTTTTGCTAAGACAGGCTAAAGAGAGACTATCAGAAATAGAAAAAACAGCCTACAAGGACAAACAAAGGGCAGAAATTCTGGAAAAAGAAATAGTGAACATGGAACAAGAAATTCAAAAGAAAGAAAAAGATCTTGAAAAAGCCAATCATGAACTGGAAGAACTGCTTGCCAAAAAGGCCGCTCTCCTTTCAGAAATAGACTCTCTCACGTCTAATGAAACGCAGAAAAAAGCAGCTGAGATCAAGGACAAGATAAAAGCACTTGAAGCAGAACTTCAAGAGATAAGGGTATCCAAAGGAGGAGACAAAGCGCGGCTTAATGACGCAGTCAAAAAGGATTATAATAACACCAAAAAGAGAATAAGCCAGCTTGAAAAAGAGCTCAAGGAACTGGAAGAAAAACAGAAAACAAAAGAACAGGAGCGGAATTCTCTACTCATAAAGGTAAAAGATGCTGAAGAAAAGGTCAGAGAACTTGCTGGAAGCATGACCGCACTGTTCAGCAAAAAATCAGAACTTGAAAAAGAATACGAATCCCTTGAAGAATCCCTGAAAAAGCTGGGCAAGAAAGGGGATAAAGCCAAAGAAGAGCTGAAAGAAGCGGAAATAGAAAAAGCGCGTAATGAAACACGGCGCAGGGATCTTGAAAGAGAATGGGAAAGGCTGAAAGATGCTAACCTGATAAAAGCAAGCGAACAAGAGCTTAGAAAAGGACTTGAAACAGTAGAAGCTCAGATTATGGAGATAGGTTCTGTGAACATGAAAGCAATAGAACTGTACGAGGCTGAAAAAGAGAAAGTGAAAGAGTTTTCAGAAAAGAAGAAAAAACTGGAAGACGAAAAAATATCAATAATAAACCTCATGCAGGAAATAGAATCAAAGAAAGTAAGCACGTTCATGCAAACATTTAATGCGCTCAGCACTTTCTTTGGACAATACTTCGCAGAGTTTTATCCTGAAACAGGGGCGAAAGCAGGACTAAAGCTTGATAATCCTGAGAAACCTCTCGAATCCGGGCTGGTCATAGAAGCCAGTCCTAAAGGAACAAAACTCAAGAACCTTGATGCTCTAAGCGGAGGCGAAAAAACAATTACTGCGCTGGCATTTATTTTCGCTATACAAGCGTACAATCCCTCTCCTTTCTATGTCCTTGACGAAGTTGAGGCTGCATTGGATGCCCCTAACTCTGAAAGAGTAGCCAACATGTTCAAGAAGTTTTCCAAAAAAACACAGCTCATAATAATAACGCACAACTCATCAGTCGTGAAACAAGCAGACCAAGTAATCGGAGTACACCTGAAAAAAGACAAATCTTCTTTTGTTGAAGTAAACCTAAAAGCACTTGCAGAAGCTCAAATGAAGTAAGATGCTTCTTCCCCTAAGCGTTTTAGGTACTTTTCTCTTTCATCAGCCATTGTGAACGCGCCGATTATCATGCCCACTTTTAACGAAAGGCTTCCCAGACTCAGCGAGTATAAAACATACTCAGCCATCCCTCTCTTGTCAGCAGGCACCTTATCAAGAGCTTTTTGCAGGTCGATTTTTCCCTGAAGCAGGTACAACAGCTTTTCAGGCGAACCTGCAAAGTTCATGCCTATCACAAGCCCGCTAGAAAGATTATCTCCAACAATATCACGCATTGTAGTTTCTACAACAGGAGAGTAAAAGTTATCCTGTTTCAAAAATGAGAAGAGGTCAGACATCTCTGAAACTATGGCATTAAGAAGATTAAGAGACTGTGTGATGTACTCTTCATTATCCACATTCTTAATAGTGTTTAGTATAACTCTCTTAGTATCAAGATTAAGGCCTGCAGGAAGCACAACTTCTATCTTCTTTTTGCCCTTTCGAACAATATACTTCCTTTCCTTCACCATAAAAACGAAAAATCAACAGGCCTTTAAATTACTTACTCTGCACGTTCCTTAAGCGCTTTCTCAAGCTTTTTAAGCCAGTAAGGCTGTTTTTTTATCCACTCGTAAAACTTGGCGTCTTCTTCAGAAAGTTCTGCCAAACTTCTTATTTTAAGCAGGTCTTGCACAAACATGTAGAACTCTCTTGAGAACTCAAAATGTTCCCTGATATCCTTAGAAAAAGATTCTATTACCCTCTGTTCTTCAGAAGACAACTCTTGCCCATAAGCTATCTTCTTGGCAAGAGCTTCTGCCTGCGCCAGATTCACGAAATGCTTGAAAAGATCCCTCTCTTCTGAGCCCATTCTCTTTAGGAGTTCCTGAACCTCTTTTTCAGATATCCTGCCTTCCACAAGATCCTCTGCAAGAGCCCTGATCTCCTCCTCTGTTCTAGCAGCACTTACTGCGGTCTTAAAACTCTTCGCAATCTTCACCTTCTCTTCAAAAGGCTTCTCCTTCTGTTCCTTGCTCAAGTTCAGGTTAGCTTTACGAATAGCCTCCTGTAACCTTGAAATATCCTCTTCAAGGTTTGCTATTCTAGTTCCTCTCGTGAACCCTCCCCTATTTAATTTTGGAACTTTTACAGGAACCCCCCTACGCTGCAGCTCTTCAATAGACTTCAAGAGAACTCTCTTTTTTTCTCTAAGTTGTATTAGGTATTCAGCAGCTCTTTTTTTCCCACGCGCCCTTCTTCTCAAAACGCTTGACAAAAAAAATCCAGTCGTTCTTCTCATGCAAAACAAAGGGAAAACAAGGTATATAAAAATGACTAATCAGGAGTGATGGAAAAAATCATGATAATACAACCTTGCACAGCACACCCTGGAAAAATAAACCTACTAGGCCGTTTGAACACCACACCAGACGGGCCTGCGCTAAGCAACCTCAAGAAGATGAAAAGAGTTTCTGATTTTAAGGAAGACATAGACCTAGGGATGGTAAGGTTCAAAAAGGAAGGGACAAGCGTTACAGTTTTCCTAAATGGCAGGATAGTGGTAAGAGAATCTGAAAATGAGGAACAAGCAAAAAAATACTAAAAGAAGTTGAGAAGTTTATTGCAAAAGAATAAAAACAATCCCACCCTTTTCTGCAGTGATGAACGGAAGAGTATACTGTTACACTGGAGACGGAAGTGGAAAGACCACTGCCGCGTTCGGGCTCGCGCTCAGAGCAGCTGGACATGGTAAAAGAGTGGTAGTAGTCCAGTTCATGAAAGGACGGCCAGAAGTGGGAGAGCATAAAGGGAAGAATCTCATACCACATCTTGAAGTCCACCAGTTCGGAAGAAAACAATTCATTAACCTGCACAAACCCTCTGAAACAGACAAAAAACTCGCGCAAAAAGGACTGGAGTTTGCCAGAAAAACTCTTTCAGAACACCCTTTTTTGCTCGTGCTGGATGAAATAAACCTTGCAGCAGCTGTAGGCCTCATCAGCCCCAGACAAATCATAAGCCTGCTGAAAAAACGGGGGCGCACGCACGTTGTGCTAACAGGAAGGTATGCCCCGCCTGAACTAATCAACTACGCTGACTATGTTACATATGTTATTGATGTAAAGAAACCAATTCCTCTACTAAAGGACACCAAGGGGATAGAATGGTAACCAAAGTCCGGAAACGGGACGGTAAGATAGTAAAGTTTGATATAACCAGAATAGAGAAAGCAGTGGCAAAAGCATTCAGCGCAACAGGCACAAAAGGTAACGCAAGCAGGATAGCAAAAGAAGTGAAAAAACAGCTTGACAAAAGATTCAAGGACAAACCTCCTTCTGTTGAAGAAATCCAGGACCAAGTTGAGCGAATGCTTGTACAAAAAGGATTGTACGAAACAGCAAAAGCGTACATAATCTACAGGCATGAGCACGCTAAGAAAAGAGAGTCAAAGATTGCTTTAGGCGTAACAGACGACCTGAAGCTGTCATACAATGCAGTAAAACTTCTGCACGCCAGGTACCTGAAAAAGGATGATCTGGGAAGGGTTATCGAAACTCCTGATATGATGTTCAGAAGAGTTGCAGCAGACCTGTCTTTGGCAAGCAACAAAAAAAGCAGGAAACAGGACAAGGAAGAATTTTATCACGGGATGCGATCGCTTGACTTTATCCCAAACTCTCCCACCCTAATGAACGCAGGCAGGAGACTTCAACAACTTGCAGCCTGCTTTGTAGTTCCGGTGGAGGATAGTCTTGAAGGTATTTTCAGCGCGCTCAAAGCAGGAGCGCTGATACACCAGTCTGGAGGGGGAACAGGGTACTCCTTCTCAAGACTCAGGCCAAAAGGGGATATTGTAGGCTCAACAAAGGGGGCTGCAAGCGGCCCAGTGTCCTTCATGAGAATATTTGACGTGGCCACTGATGTGATAAAACAGGGTGGCATGAGAAGGGGCGCTAACATGGGCGTGCTAAAAGTAGACCACCCAGACGTCCTGGAATTCATAACAGCAAAAAAAGGAGGAAAGGCCCTGCAGAACTTCAACATTTCGGTCGCGGTCACGGACAAGTTCATGCAGGCTGTGGAAAGAAACAAAGAATACTATCTGATCAACCCGCGGGATAACTCAAAAGTCAGGAAACTTAACGCCCGCAAGGTGCTTGACCTCATCGGCTTACTCTCCTGGGAAACAGGAGACCCAGGCATACTTTTCCTTGACAGAATAAACAAGGACAATCCCACCCCAAAGCTGGGAAGAATAGAAGCGACCAACCCTTGTGGCGAAGTCCCGTTACTGTCATGGGAAGCATGCAACCTCGGGTCAGTGAACCTGTCTAACATGATTACTGGAACAACAGGGAAAGGAAAAGTTGACTGGGATAAACTGCGTAGCACAGTACGCGTAGGGATCAAGCTTCTTGACAACGTGATAAGCCGTTCAAAATTCCCCTTACCAGAAATAAGAAGAGCAGTAGAAGGAAACAGGAAAATAGGCCTGGGAGTAATGGGTTTTGCAGACGCGCTCGTAAAACTCGGCGTCAGGTACGACAGCAAGAAAGGCATTGAAACAGCTGAAAAAATAATCCGGTTCATTTCAAAAGAATCTGCGGAAATGTCAAGAGAGCTTGCAGAAGAGAGAGGCGTTTTCAAAAACTGGAAACAAAGTAAGTACTACCCGCATGAAAAAAGGCGGAACGCAACGGTCAATGCAATCGCACCAACAGGAAGCATAAGCACGATCGCAGGATGCTCGTTCAGTATAGAACCATTCTACTCAATAGCATACAAAAGGCATGTTCTGGGTGGAGAAACGCTGGTGGAAGTAAACCAACTTTTCCTTGAAGTAGCTAGGCAAGAAGGCTTTTACTCTGAAGAACTGCTCAAGAAAATGTCTGTGTACGGAAGCGTGCAAGAAGTGCAAGAGATACCCAAAAAGTGGAGGGCTGTTTTCAGAACAGCCATGGACATCAGCCCAGAATGGCACGTGAAAATGCAGGCCGCGTGGCAGAAACATGTTGACAACGCGGTCTCAAAAACAATAAACCTCAGACCAGATGCCACTCCTGAAGAAGTGAGCAAGATAATCAAGCTAGCGCACAAGCTCGGGTGCAAAGGACTAACAGTTTACAGATACGGAGCAAAAGAGCACCAAGTTCTCACGGTCTGCAAAAAATGCACGGTCTAGTCAGCCCCCTCACTTTGCCGGTTTCTAAAAGTTTAAAAACAAGAACAAACTATACCATACTGGTGAAAGACATGGGTGGCCGTCTTTGTCAAAGGAACATCATCGCATGACCAGATACTGCTATTTCTAGCTGAACATGGACCCATGACACCAACACAGATTATTGAAAGAACAGGGATTCCTGAAAGAACAGTCAGACACGCTCTCAGAAAACTGAAGGAAAAGGAAGCCCTAAAATACCATAAAAGCCTTGATGACCTTAGGTACACTGTGTACTCTCTTGCGGAGGGGTGACAGAGTGGTTATGTGACCGCCTGCAAAGCGGTTTTACTCGGGTTCAAATCCCGACCCCTCCTCCACCTAACACAAAAGAAAGTGAGAACAATGAAAGTATACAACACACTAAGCCGATCAAAAGAAGAGTTTACTCCTCTGCACACGGGCAGAGTAAACATGTTCGTGTGCGGACCCACGGTTTACGACTACAGCCACATAGGGCACGCCAGAACGTACTCGTATTATGATATACTAGCAAAGTACCTGAAGCACAAGGGACTCTCAGTATTTTACGTGATGAACATAACAGATGTCGACGACAAGATCATAAAACGGGCGCGGGAGCAGGGAATAAAACCTCTTGACTTAGCCAGGAAATACGAGAAAGAGTTCTTTAAGGACATGAATGCATTGAACATTAACACAGTCAACCTGTTCCCAAGAGCGTCAGAACACATTACAGAAATAATTGAACAGATAGAAGGACTGATATCAAAAGGATTCGCGTACGTCACTCCTTCTGGAAACGTGTATTACGACATAAGCAAGTTCCCAGACTACGGGAAACTGGGCAGAAAAAACCTTGAAGAACTTTCAGAACACAGAATAGAACCAGACCCTGAGAAAAAGAATCCCGCAGACTTTGCGTTGTGGAAAATAAAAGATGAAGAAATAGGTTGGGATTCTCCGTGGGGCAAAGGAAGGCCCGGATGGCATATCGAGGACACGGCCATCACGGTAACTTATCTTGGACCTCAGTACGACATTCACGGAGGGGCAATAGAACTCGCGTTTCCTCACCACGAAGCTGAAATAGCCCAGGCAGAAGCGTACACGGGAAAAAAGCCTTTGGTCAGGTACTGGGTGCACACAGGGCTCCTGCTTGTTGAAGGTAGAAAAATGTCTAAGTCCTTGGGCAACTTTATAACAGTCCGCGAGGTTTTAGAAAACCACCGGGCTGAAGCTCTAAGACTTTATTTTGCCATGTCCCATTACAGGTCAGAGATGAACTACTCAGAAAAAGGCCTGGAACAAGCAGAAGAAACACTTTCCACAATATACGACTCCATGATGCTGGCAGAGTCAACAGAGGGTAAAGGGAGCATAGAAGCAGAAGTCAAAAAAGCAGAACAAGACTTCAGATCAGCGATGGAAGATGATCTGAACACGCCTAAAGCTGTTTCCGTGTTAGTGCAAGCCTTAAGAAACGCCAACAGGACAATAGAAAAGGAAGGGGGGCTTAACGCTAACAGCAAAAGAATGCTGTTGTCATTTGCAGGAACCGCAGGAGAAATATTGGGCATACTTCCAAGAAAGTTTAACAGCCAACATGTGATTGAAAGTCTGGTAGAATACTTGCTTAGTGAAAGACAAGCTGCAAGAAACAAAAAAGACTACGCCAGATCAGACGAGATACGCAACACTCTAATAAAAGCGGGAATAACCGTAAAAGACACTAAGTTTGGCACACTATGGAGGATAAGGTGAAAAAAATGATGGAACGAATGCGTGGAGTGATAGTCAAAGTGGACTTGACACCACACCCGATGGAAGAGAACCACTACATAGAATGGACAGAACTAATAGAAGAAGACAGGAAAGTCCACAGAAAGTTCCTAAGGCCAGGTGACAAACCTGAAGCAAGGTTCCCTGTCCAGTACTCCGAGTCACTAAAAGCAAGAGAGTACTGTAACGTGCACGGGCTTTGGAAAAAAGAGTGAAAGAGACTAGCACTGGAAAAGCCTGCACGAAACCCTTTTAAAAGACAGTCTTCAAAATTAATCTTGTCTCATCTGCGGGGATGGCAGAGCGGCTATGCAACCGGCTGCAGTTACTCTTGCTTCCAACGAGAGGAACAGGGACCGGTAGACGGGAGTTCAAATCTCCCTCCCCGCTCTGAATCACCCAAAGCCGGTTTTTATGAGCCCATCTGCTCTCTCAATATACCCCTTAAGGTCTTCTCTTGTTAAAGCACTCCACGTTTTCCATTTAGTAGGCCCGTTTTTCTCGTACGCTGAGATCACAGCAGGCTTTTTTCCCTTTTCCTCAGCAGCAGTCCTAACAAGGAACCCCTTTCTCTCTGCAAGCTCATAAACCAGCTTATACAAATCACGGTACCTGTAATCCCTAAGCAGATGATGATCAAGAAAAACATTACGCACATTCTTAACTATTCTTTCAGTGTTCAGAACAGCTCTTGCAAGGTTATAGTATGATACAAGATACCCTAACAAGTACGTGGGAAACCCGTCAAGAAACAGCACATCAGGCTTCTGCTTTATCAGGTAATCTGCCTGTTCTTCTGAAACCGGGCCGTCAAGATCACTGGAGTGAACCAGAGTCTTGCCCTCTGCCTTTATGGTGGTTATTAAAACCCAGCCAAGCTTGGTGCCCGGAGTCCCATGCCAAGCTGGCTGAGAAAACCTTAGCTTGACCCCATTAAAATCAAACTCGTTCCCGTCAGCAATCCTAACATCAGCATTCAGATCGTCAAGAAGAAATCTTGCCCTGGACTTCTGAGAATGATTAATCTTATTTTCAGGATCTTTCACGAGAAGAGTTTTACCCTTGTAAAGCCCAGGTTCTGGGATATGGTGATCATAATGATAGTGAGAGATGACTATCACATCACTTTGCTTTATTGCTCTTCTTAAAACAGCAGAGTATCTTGCTTCTGCTGCAAGCCGTTTAGTCAAACTCCAGGGAAACGAGCCCGCCTCAAACGCCACGCCAGGATCTATAAGAATCTTCATGCCCTGTGCTTCAACCTGCACACAGCTTGACTTCACCCCAAAGGAATCAAACGCTAACAAGCTGAATTCCATGCCTCTAAGAACAGACGCTGTTATTTATTCATTACCAATGAAAAACTTTTAATTATACGGACACGAAAAAAACAGGGTGAGAAAAATCAATCTAGACAAGTTCAAGAGGATAGAAAGAGAAACAAAAGAAATCAACATTGATCCTTTACAGACAGGAGGCAAGATCCCTGAATTCACCAAGCCCAGCTTGATCACTTGGCTTGACGGTTACTCTATCTGTGATTTCTGCCCCGGAAGCTTATTCGATCTGAAAACACCCCCTGTAAAACTTTTTGTTGAGGAGATACTACCCGAATTCCTCGGGTGCGATCAAACTAGAATAACCCACGGAGCAAGAGAAGGAAAATATGCCATCATGCACGCCGTGACCAAACCTGGAGACTGGATCGTCGTTGATGCTAACGCTCACTACTCAAGCATCGTGGCAGCAGAGAGAGCCAAGCTCAACATAAAGAAAACAGAAAAGCCTGCAGAACCAGAATACAAGATAAATCCAGAAGACTACAAAAAAGCGCTTGAGGAGATTGAAGACGGCACAGGCAATCCAGCTGCCCTCGCACTACTAACCTACCCTGACGGAAGCTACGGAAACCTTCCTGACGCTAAAAAAATCTCCGAAATATGCAAGAGCAAAGGAGTCCCTTTGATCCTAAACGGAGCATACTCAGTTGGCAGAATGCCGCTGAACATGAAAGAGTTAGGAGCTGACTTTATTGTTGGATCAGGACACAAGAGCATGGCTGCAAGCGGACCAGTGGGAGTGCTTGGTACAACAGAGGAGTATGCTGAAAAACTCTTCCGAAGATCAGAGTACTACCCTGCAAAGGAGGTTGAAATGCTCGGGTGTACTGTAAGAGGAATGCCTGCAGTGTCACTAATGTTATCCTTCCCGTTCGTGCAGGAAAGAGTAAAACACTGGGAAAAAGAGGTGGAAAACGCAAGATGGTTCTCTGAACAAATGGAAAAGCAGGAAATTGCAGTACAGTACGGAGAAAAGCCGCACAATCATGACCTCATGTTTTTCATGTCAGAAAAACTATACCAGATTTCCAAAAAACACAAGAAAAGAGGGTTCTTCCTATACCAAGGGCTTAAGAAAAGAGGAATATCAGGAATAAAACCAGGGCTAACAAAACAGTTCAAGCTGAGCACATACGGCCTTGAAAAAGAAGACCTGGAAAAGGTTATAAACGCGCTCCTGGAAATAATTGAAGAAAACAACCACTTTCTCAACGACCAATAAAAGTAACGGGCTCGTAGATCAGTGGAAGATCGCTTGCTTCGCAAGCAAGAGGTCGGGGGTTCAAATCCCCCCGAGTCCACTAATAAGGGCGCCTTCCCCGCCCTTATGCGAAAAAGCCTAAAAGGGCTTGCTGCAAATTATCAACTCTTCCGAACCACAACCAAAACGTTTGTTGAAACATTCAAAAAGATCCTTAAACTGGTGTGAGGACGTTTACCTGCCAAGACGCCGCTTTATTCTTTTCCTCATCTCTTCTCCTTTAGCGTGAAGTTTGTTGAACTGCTTAACACTCACAGGAATGTCCTTACCAATCTTCATGCCTTTAACCATCCTTTGAACAGCCTGCCTGTCAGTACCAATATACTCCGCAATCTCGTCAGCAGTAGGAATCCTGCCAAGATCCCCTGCAAGTTGTCGGATAGCCCGACCCATAGCATCCTGAATGACTGGATTTGTCTCACGAGAGCGGATGTGAGCTCCTCTCATCCTTCTAAAGAACTCCTGAGGATCCTTGTTAACATCATGATATACTGCCTCTTCTCTTGAATAGAACTTAAGAGATTCCAAAGTCTGTTTTATCACTTCACTCTTTTGCATGGTAGAAGAACCAAGACGCACGCGCAACCTTTTTTTAGTTTCTTTTTCCAACTCTTCTTTCGTGGGCGGCCTGCCAAGTTGTTCAACAAGTGCGGAGTACGTTGCTTTTATGTCCTCTGACAGCTTTTTGTGGTACTCCTCCCTACTGTCATATTCAAGTGGTGCAGAGAGTCCCAGCCTCTGCATGTTCAACGATGCTCGTCGGGGGGAAACCCTGCTTCCTAATGCAGCTGAAAGTTCTTTACTGCTTGGAGGTCTGCCGAGCTCCTGCGTCAGCTGCTCATGAGCTTTACGCAATTCATCATCACTGACAGCAGTCCTCTGACCTACTATCCTTACGCCTTCTGCTTTCTTCCATTTCTTTTTCTTCAGCTCAGCAGGGAGTTCCTCTTCCACAAGAACAACATACTCTGGCGGAGGCAGCACCCTCTTGTGAAATTCTTTGAGGTAATCCTGAAGCACTGGATCATCGACCTTGTGAATCACGTCCAAAATAAGCTGATCCAAAGGAACATGATACTCACGGGAAATGCGCCGCAATTTCCTTTCAACCTTCCTGCGATTATACTCTCCTCTACGCCAGTCTTCTGAAAGTTCTTCCAAAATAGCAGACAGAGCATCAGATACTGTCATAATTGGCCCTCTTACCAATATTAACGCAAGAGGGAGTATAAAAAATCACAGGATAACTCTTTTTAATAACCCTTTCCTTTCCTTGAACATGATAAGCCTAAAAGGACTTCCAGGACCTAAAGCAAAGATATTCGCTAAAACCATGGGATTATTAAACGGAGGACATTCACAACCTTACCCTGCGGTACTCTCAGGCGAAGGGGAAGGATGCTATGTCAAGGACATTGACGGAAACATGTTTCTTGACATGACCTCCCTCCTGTGCACGGCACCTCTTGGATTCAATCACCCCAGGCTCCTGAAAATCGTGAGAAAGTATTCTAGTAGGGCACCCTTGAAAATTGCCGGGCAAGATTTTTACGTGCAGGAACACCTTACCCTTTTAGAAGAGCTTGGTAGCATAACTCCAAAAGAGATTAATGCAGGGTTTATATGCAACTCTGGAGCAGAAGCTGTTGAGAACGCGCTGAAAATCGCGTTCTATAATAAACGGGGAAACAGCGGCATATCCTTGCACAATGCGTTCCACGGAAGAACTCTTGGAGCACTTTCCTTAACAAACTCAAAAAGTGTTCATAAGAACCGTTTCCCAAGTTTTGCGTTCCACAGGCTCCCGTTCAACCAAGAAAGTGTAGTGGAATTTGACAGAATACTTTCGCAAGAAGGAGAAGAAAACATTTCTTTCCTGATAGTAGAACCAGTGCAAGGAGAAGGAGGATACATTCCTGCAGGAACCTGGCTAAAACAGCTTGTTGACCTTGCTAAAGCAAGCGGTGTCAGGGTAATATCTGATGAAATTCAAGCAGGACTTGGAAGAACAGGCGAATGGTGGAGTATTCAGAACTATGACGCCCAGCCTGACATAATAACAAGTGCTAAAGCCCTGCAGGTCGGGGCCACAATGGCAAACAGAAAACTATTCCCACCCTCTGGAGCAATGTCCAGCACATTCGGAGGAGGAGACATACTCGCAATGGCTGTAGGCACTGAAACGATCCGGGTTATAAAGGACGAAAAACTGCTTGATAATGTCAAAAAAATGGGGCGGGTTATCCTTGAAAGGCTCCAGGAGTACGAGGACAATATTTCAAGAATTGAAGGCATTGGTCTTATGATCGGCCTGCAACTGCACTCAGAAAAATCAAGGGACAAGCTTGTAAGAGAACTTTTCAAGAGAAAGGTGTTTGTTCTTCCAGCAGGGAAAAGAAGGGTCAGGCTAGCGCCAGCGTATATTATTGGGGAAACTGAGATTGACAAGTTTTTTGAAGCTTTTGACCCTGCTTTGAAAACAACAACAAAGCACTGAAAAAAATACCTTGAAAAGAAAAAAGGCTCATCTTCTGAATCTGAATAATTTCTTCAGTCTTTCTGAAAGGGTGAGCGGCGGTTTTATGAATATCTTTTTCTCAGGAGTGCCTGGCTCTCTTTCCATCACTGGGAGTTTCTGATGAGAAAAGACTCTTCCTGTTTTTTTGTACCCCATTTTCTCATGAAACACTTCTTTTCCAGGCTCTGAAGCCAACCACATCCTCTTGTCTCCAAATTCCAACTGGGAGAATGTACTCAATGCAGAAGCAAGTCCCCTTCCTTTGTACTTCTTGTCTATCTCAACGTGAGCCATTCTCTCTCCCTTGTCAGAATGATGCACGTTAAGGTAACCGATTCTTTTTCCCTCACCTGCTTCAGGATTGTAAACGGTTATCGTGTACGTTACTCCTCCAGCAGGCCATACGTCTGTTTCAGTGCGCCAGAACACGAATACTTCTTTTGACTTTGGCTCTCCGTAAACGAGAAGAGGTTTCCCGTACTCTTTTTCTTCCTTCTTTGTCCAAAATTTCTTGGACTTCATATTCTCTCCTTCTGTATCTCTACGCTCACGAATACAGGGCCTTTTAGTGAAAGGCGTTTCTTGTGCGCAGTAACATACCTCTGCACCAGAGGATGGACTGAAATGTTTATGTCTTGTCCTGATTTCACGTTCTTGAACTGAATTATCTTGTGAAATTCTGTCATGGCCTCTGCTTCTGATGCCACGAATGCACCTATTGCGTCCCTGAAAGAGATTCCTGTCTTAACTCCTTTTTCCAACGCGTTCTTGACCAAATCATTCTGGAAAGCGCCGGCTGACGGAGGTAATGCCATAACGTTTCCATCGTACACTATCACTTCATTTAAAGCAGCTGGACCGCACAAACTTTTTCCCTCCTCTTTTTCAAACACCCACACTGTAACGTGGTGTTTTCCAAGGTCGCGGTCGTACACCTTGTACCTTGCAGGAGCCTGTGAGTTCCCGTACTCCAAAATGGCATTTGATACACTTGACGCGATAAGCTTGCCTTCTGGAGCTGAAGGCTTCTTGTCAATGTAAACATGCTCTGCTATTTCATGGTCTGAAAGAACAAAAGGAGCAAGAGCCTGCTTGTAAACCAGCTGCCTAACGTCTTTGTATCCATGTTGAATCATTGCAATCCGTTCCATGCCCATCCCGAAATTGAACACAGGAATGTTTATGCCGTAATTTGAAAGCGCGATTGGGGAATACATTCCAATGTCCGCAATTTCAATCTTCTTTTTACCATACCTCGCGAAAACTTCCTCTTCCATTCCCTTAGCGTAGTACTTTGAAGTGGCTTTTTTCCTCACGAATTCTACTTCACTAAAACCGATTTCCTCAAGCACTTTCTGTGTTATCTCTCTGCCCGCGGAAAGGCTCATGTTCTCGTGAGCTATTACTGCAGAAGCACCAAGATGCGCTCTCAGGTGGTGGGCATCTTCTTTTTGCTCTCTCCTGAATCTGTACCCTATAGAAAACAGAGCTACTGGCGTAAACCTTTTCTTGAGAACTTCCTGCAGGGTAAGGAACCATCCTGCAGTCATATGGGACCGTAAGGTCTGTGTGCTTGGAACTGGCTTAAGTTCAGAAAACTCTCTGAAAACGTCTGACACAAGGGCTGATGCCTGTTCTTCCTCGATTCCCAGCTTTTTAACAAGTTCTTCTAGGAAATCGTCTCCTTCTATTTTTCCTTCCCTGTACGCCCGCAGGATTTCTTGAAGAACATCATATCCTGAAAATCCGGGGATTATACTAGATATTTTTTCCTTTTTCTCAGGAGAAAGGCCTATATCCGGCCTTTCAAGCCCTGCAAGGTAGTAGACCCTGTCAAGTATAACCGGCGCTTCTGGCCCGTACTGGTGGTACACATGGGAAACGTCTATTATTGTCTTGTTTATAGCTTCTTCAAAACCGTGTTTTATGAACGCGGCCCTTACCTTCTGCCTTAGCTCTTCAAGAGGGTGAGGAGTATTGTTTTTCCCAAGGGTTATCTTTGGCCCTGTTTCAAGCAAAAGCTTTGATGACTCTGTCCAAGTCTTTTCAAAATCTTGCTCTGACAGTTGCTTTATTTTTTCAGGATCCCACACCTTTTCTCACCTACAAACCGGGCAGTCCACCCTCTTTTTTATCCTTACTTTTTCCATGCTGCTGGTATTTAACCCATACCCTACAAGCACACTCTGCTGGTTTGTCAACAGCAGAACAGTGGAGATGGATGCAGCAACCTTGGCGGTCTCAGGCAATACACCTATTTGCCTTGCTCCTGGCGCGCACGAAGACTCTCTCACTTTTCTGCCTGGAAAAACGCACTCCAAGCAGGGACCTCCTGCAGGAAAGTATGCTGACATTCCGGAAAATCCTGCGCACGCAGACAGTATATAATCCTTGCCATACTTTACAGTAAGCAGGTTAAGTTCAAACCTTAAGCTCATACTGTCAAGCCCGTCCATCACAACATCGCAAGAGGATATTGTCTTTTCCGCATTCCTAAAATCACTGTCAACCGTGCGAACAATAATATTTTCGTTTATCCGCTTAAGCGTTAAGGATAGTGCTTTGGTTTTCTGCAGTCCTTTCTGGTCTTGAAAGAACTCCTGTGTTCCTATGTTCGGTGTTTCCACCTTATCAAGATCCACTAGTGTGATTTTACTGAAGCCATTCCGCGCAAGATTGATCGCGATGTTTGACCCTATAGCGCCTGTCCCAACCACGCACACGTGCTTTTTTCTCACGTTCTCAAAAGCTTCTCCCAAGAGAAGTTTTTGCCTGTCAAGCTCTGTACTGCTCATTCAAAACCCTCCTTATTTCTTCTGCTTTCTTCTTTCCTAATCCGGGTACTGTCATGAGCTGTTTCACGTCCGCGTTTAATACTTCCTGAACATTGCCAAACCTTTCAAGCAGTTCCACTGCCAGCTTAGGGCCGATGCCTGGAAGGGATTCTATCACCATCCTCTGGTAATCCTTCAAGGTTACTGCTTTTTTTCCCTGCTTTGCCTTAACAGGCTTGTTCAGTTCCAGTTGCTCGCGCCTGGCAATCAAGGCAAGTGTTTTTGAAGTGTCAGAAAGATTTCTTGAGAAGTAAACAGGAACACCGGAGGTAAGCATGATATGAGAAAGAGCTCCTCTTATTGCGTTTTCGTGTAGTCTGCCGAGGTATCCTGGATTTCCTTCTATCACAAGCAGGGGTTTAGAGTATGCCTGCTTGAGCCTGTCAATCTGATCAAACAACCTGCCGTCAACAAGAGAGTTCACAAAGTCTTCTGCTGTTTTCCGTTCTACTGCAACGTCTTCGGAAAGGACATAATCTGCGATATCAAGAGTTTTGATGATCACAATGCACTCTTTTTTCAGCATTTCAGGCAAGCCTGATGCTGTTTCTCGGTTGTCAGCGTAGACAGTTGGCTTCATACAAACTCCCCTACTTTCTTCTGAGGGTCTTTAAGTGATCTTTTCATTTTTTTCTCTTTATTATAACTGCTCCAGTAGTAAACCTGGTCTAGTGTGTTTCGGGTCATTAGCACGTAGATCTTGCCCGGCCCGTGCCTGCCAGTCCTGCCTTTTCGTTGTATCATCCTTATTGCGCTGGGCACTGGCTCGTAAAATACCGCAAGATCAACTGAAGGAATGTCCAGACCCTCTTCTCCTATGGAAGTCGCCACGAGCACTTTTATCTCTCCAGCCCTGAACTTTTCAAGTATCTCTGCCTGCTCTTTTTGGGAATAGCCCTTTTCTTTGGCCCTGCTTGCTTGGCCTATAAACCTCTTGCACGAAAACCCTTTTTGCGTCAGAAAATGTTCTATCCTGCCAGCAGTGTCCCTGTAATTGGAAAACACAATGGCCTTTTCTGCTTTTTCTGCCGAAAGGATCTCTGCCACCTTGCCAAGCTTCGGGTGTTCAGGCGCCTGTTCTATCAGCCTCATGGCATCCTTAACTTTCGGGTCTTCATAAATCCGGGCAGCTGCCTTTGAACCATCCTCTGAAAGAGACCGGTAGTACGCAAGTGCTTGTTCCGGGCCCTGTGTTACAAACGAAGAGATCAAGTAGTCAAGTTTTATGACCACTGCAATTCGGGAAATGATCTGGTAAAACGCAGGGTTTTCTGAAACTCTTTTACTAAGACTTTTCTGAAGCTTGAGCAGGTCTGTCTTTGTTCTTGCGCGCACGTTTTTTTCCTTAAGCCAGTTAGCATGTTCTTTTCTAACCTGTTTCAACATTCTAAAAGGCTGTTTGTATTCTTCTGGAAAGGAAAGTTCGACTATCTTCATCTTTTTCTCGTGAACGTATTTTGCCACGTCAGCATCTGATTCTGTTCTTGTTTCAACATGCACTATGCCAAGGTTCTTTTTCACTTCTTCTATTTTCTTTTTGTCACTGCCTGGAGACGCAGTAAGCGCAAGGCACACGGCATTGTCACGGTTTTTGTAGTACTCTGATGCTATGCTAACGTAAGCGTAGTCCCCTACCGCCCGGTGGGCTTCATCAAAAACCACGAGAGAATACTCGGAAAGGTCAATGATCCCTTTAGCCAGATCATTTTCTACGCACTGGGGAGTAGCGCACACAATCCTTGAACGAGAGTAGGCATCTTGCCGCTTGTCCGGGATTAGGAGGCCTGTGACAACTTCAACTTCATTTATTCCAAGGGTTTCCTGAATGCTTTTAGCATGCTGTCCCACCAGTGGCCTGCTGGGAGCCAAGAACAACACTTTTCCTTCTTTTAATTTTTCTTTTATGACAAGCATTGCGATGAAAGTTTTGCCAAGACCTGTTGGAAGCACCACCAACGTGCTCCCCTTTTCAAGAACATTCTTTGCTATGCTCTCTTGATATTCTCTGGGGCGCATGAATAATATTAGACGAAAAGGAATATTAAAGCAGAATGTTTACTTTTAGTAATGATCTCATACTATCGGCGCACAAAACAGGACAGTAAACTTAAGAGACTTCCAGAATTCAGAGTAGGCTGTTGGATTAACGTGGAGGATCCGTCAGAAGAGGAACTGGAAAAACTAGCTGGTTTGCTTGACCTGGACACGGACCTTTTGAATGATGGACTGGACCCTGATGAAATACCAAGAGTAGAAGTAGAGGGAGACAAGGTCTATGTTCTGGTGAAAACAGTTGACATTAAGAATAAAGCACTTGACACACTGCTTGTGGTGGTGGGAGGAACATTTGTTCTCACACTAAGCCGTCGCCCCCAAAACTTTCTGAAAGAGATCAGGAAAACTGGAAAAGTGATAACCACACAAAGGACTAAACTTCTCATAAGCGTGCTAGACAAGAATGATCAGGAGTTAGAAGAGATGACCAACACTGTAGTTAAACAGGTTCAAAAAAGAGGCCCTCTAAAGAATATTGAGTTTTGGGAGTTAAACAATCTGCTTCAGAGCGAAGTGCTGTTGAACAATTTGGTGTCATTCTACTACTACACACGCCTTGTTTACACAAGATTGCTTAAGACAATCAGGCTATACGAAGAAGACCGGGACATAATAGAGTCTTTGCTCACTGAATCAGAAGAGCGGTTTAACCTAAGCAAGAACGCGCTTAGAACCCTCTCCAACATAAGGGATTATTACATGATTCTCTCTTCAAGCAGGCTTAATAGGATGATTAATGTTCTCACTGTGCTAACGATTATAATAAGTATCCCTGCAGCAATTTCAGGTGTATACGGAATGAACGTGGCTCTTCCGTTACAGCATGATCAGAATGTTTTCTTGTACATCATGGCAGTAATCTTCGGACTTTGGGCTGTATTCTTGTACTATGTCAAAAGAAGCAGGCTACTGTGATCATATGAAAAAAGAAGAATTCAAAAAAGTGTGGGAAGGAGTCTTCACACCTTACACCATTGATAATCTCCTCTGGCTCATCAGAAGGTATTGTATTGACGGGCTAGAAGGATGCATATCAACAGGCAAAGAAGCTGATGTTTACGCAGCGTTAGCTCAGGGTAGCGAGAGAGTGGCAGTCAAGATATACCGTGTTGAAACAAGCTCATTCAGTGACATGGCAGCGTACATAGAAGGTGATCCCAGGTTCGAAAAGGTGAAAAAGGACAAACGAAGCTTGGTGGAAATGTGGGCCCGGAAAGAATTCAGGAATCTAACAGAAGCGAGAGAAGCTGGAGTGAGAGTACCTGAACCTTTATGCGTTCGGAAAAACGTGCTTGTCATGGAATTCATAGGGGAAGAGAATACACCCGCACCAACCCTAAATGACACAGGCCCTTTAAACCCAGAAAAAGAAGTCAGGACCATGACGGACTGGGTCAAGAAGCTTTACTGCAGGGATCTCGTTCATGCTGACCTGAGCGAGTTTAATATTCTCGTTAGCGGAGAAGAGCTTGTGCTTATTGACATGGGGCAGGCTGTTAGCGTGAAGCACCCTAAAGCAAGAGAGTTCTTAGAGAGGGATCTTGCAAACATACAGAAGTATGCTGAAAAAAACGGCATAAAATTTGACTCAAAAAGTGTACTGAATCAGATGTTAGAGGAGAAAAAATGAAGCAAATCAAGGCAGTATTGTTTGATGTTGATGGGACGCTTGTAGACGTCAGGTGCCTGCTAGAACCGTTTTACAAGGCGTGTGATGAGCTGGGAGTCATGAAAATCTCTGAAGAGACCTTCTTCTCCAAACTTGTAGGGCACAGGCCAAAGGAAAAGCTAAAAGAACTTCTTGAAGATGTGAGCGAAGAGAAGATAAACAGGCTATACCAAAAGTTCAAAGAGGAGTACCTCATGTCTGCAGAAAACTGCAAACTGCTTCCAGGCGCAAAACAGGTTCTAAGAGAACTAAAAAATAGAGGATACCTTGTAGGGATCGTGACAACAAAAGCAAGAGACACTGCACGGGCAGTCCTCAACTCTCATGACTTAGAATATGACGTGCTTGTTTCAGCAGAAGACGTGAAAAAGATCAAGCCCGACGCAGAACCTGTGAAAAAGGCAGCGGAAAAACTAGGAGTAAAAGCAGAGGAATGCGTCGTTGTAGGAGACCACGTGTTTGACGTCTGTTCTGCTAATCAGGCCGGAGCTGTTTCAGTTGGCGTGTTAACAGGAGTCTCTTCAAAAAAGAAACTATCAGAAGCAGGAGCAAAGTTTATAATACCAGACCTCACCAAACTTTTGGAAGTCCTAGAGGGCTGATCATGGAATACGAGAACGAAATAACACTCCCTAAACACAGGATAGCCGTACTCATCGGACACAAGGGTGAAACAAAGCAGAGAATAGAGAATGAAACAGGCGTAAAGATAAAAGTGAACTCAAGAACCGGGACAGCAGTGATAACCCGAACAGACAAAACAGACCCACTATTAGGAATAAAAGCTATAGATATTATCAGAGCCATAGCATGCGGGTTTTCTCCCGAAAAAGCTTTTAAACTGCTTTCTCCTAACAGATACTTAGAGGTAGTAGACCTTGAGGAACACTCCAGTACCAGAGATTTACATAGGATAAAATCTCGCATTATAGGCACTGACGGAAAGGTAAGGAAGGGCATAGAAAACAGCACAGGAACATGCATTTCAGTATCTGAAAAAACAGTAGGCATCATTGGAGATGCTGAAGGGGTTAGAACAGCCAAGGAAGCGGTGCTAAAGCTAGTTGAAGGCGCGTCCCATTCCTCTGTCTTCCGGTTCCTCGAGAAGCACAAGAGGTGAAAAATTGACCGACAAAGCAGCAGAAGCATTCAAAGAGTTTAAAGAGTACTCTGTCGCGGAGTTTTTCAGGAAAAACAGGCAAATGCTCGGATATTCTGGAGCGATAAAGAGCCTGACAACCGCAGTCCACGAATATGTTACTAATGCCCTTGATGCCTGTGAAGTTGCAGGAATACTCCCTGACTTATACATAGAACTCAGAAAAAAAGGAGAGGGATACCTCCTTATAGTAGAAGACAACGGCCCCGGCATACCAAAACACTACGTGGGAAAAGTGTTTGGAACCATGCTTGCCGGAACAAAGTTTCATGTTTTCAAACAACAGAGGGGACAACAGGGCATTGGAGCAACAGGAGTTGTCATGTTCTCTCAGGTCACAACCGGAAAGCCCACAAAAATCGTGACAAGCACTGGTAATGGAATAATATACGAAGCTGATATCTCAATAGACATAAAGCACAATCGTGCGAATGTGGAAAACCCAAAAGAGTACCCTGGGAACATGCGCGGTACAAGAATAGAAACCGAACTAAAAGGAGTGCTTTACCAAAGAGGAGACAGGTCTCCTGACGAGTACCTTAAAAGAACTGCTCTTGCTAACCCTCATGCAAAGATAACCTGGAAGAATCCAGACAAAGTGGTCACTGTCTGGGATAGGGCAATGAACGAACTGCCAAAAATACCAAAAGAAACCAAACCACACCCTAAAGGAATAGAAACAGACGACCTGATGTATTTTGCAGCACACACAAAAGCAAAAACAATACGCTCTTTCCTGATAAACGACTTTGTAAGAATAAGTGGCCAGAAAGCCACAGAACTTGAAACCCTTTCAGGAGTAGACTTCAAGAAAAAACCAAGCGCAATGACCTGGGATGAGGCAGAGCAGATAGTAAAAGCAATACAAAAAACAAAGTTCATAGCACCCCCAACAGACTGCTTGATACCAATAGGAGAAAAAGAGCTGGAAAAAGCAGTGAAGAATGTTCTCAACCCCGAGTACTATAAAATCATAACAAGGCCCCCTGCCCTTTACAGGGGAGGAGTTCCCTTTATGGTAGAAACAGCAATCGCATACGGCGGGGAACTACAGGCAAACGAAACAAAGAAAAAGAGCGGGTCAGAACTCTCAATCCAGATAATGAGGTTTGCTAATCGGGTTCCTCTTCTATTTGACGCAGGAGGATGTGCAATAACAAAGGCAGTAAACTCTATTGACTGGAAAAGGTATGGTGTAACACCCCAAACTCCGTTGACAGTAGTCGTGAACCTCACTTCAATTCATATTCCATACACAGGTGCAGGAAAAGAAGCTATCTCAGAGGAGGAAGAGATAACTAAAGAGATAAAACTAAGCCTTCAGGATACTGGGAGAAGGGTTTCAGCATACCTATCAGGCAAAAAGCGCAGAGCAGAACTCGAAAAGAAAAAACGCACCCTCGAGATTTATGCAATACCTGTAGCAGAGGCTATAGCAGAAGTCACTGGGGCAGACAAAGACATGCTTGTGAAACGAATCCGCCAGATAGTAGAAGCAAGATACGAGGAGATCACTGAGGAACCTGAAGAAGAAGACGTGAACGTAGAAGAGGAGGAGGAAGAAGATGAGTAAAACCAAAACGTCAGACCAGATAAAGAGAGAGCAAGAAAAGCGGAGTATGGAAAGGATATACAACATGATGAAAACGATTGAGAAAGGAATCCTGAACGGCCAACCTCCTGAACTGGAAATGCCCGGCAGGGGAATGAATAATGCGATATACGACAAAGAGAAGCACAGGCTAGTCTTAGGAGACAAGAAAACAAAAAGGAAGTACCTGAATGTTGCCCACACAAGAAAGTTCATGCAAACTCTCAAGGTTGCTGACGCATGCTATAATGAACTCTTGAAAAAACACAAGACAACAACAATCAGAGACCTTTTCTACAGCGTGCTTGGAACAATCCCTGGCACCAAAATACAAACGTTCGACGACCAGAATGAATCAAATCAAGTTTCTGTAGACCTTGAAGTTGCTCTTGGTCTTGCAAGAGAAGATTTCAACCTAGTGGCAGAAAGCAGTGGGTCAGTCGTAGGAAACGTGGTCATAGAAGACCATAATGATATCATAGACTGGAGCAAAATGGGTTCAGGAGGCTGGAGCGTGCCCAGCATTGTCGACCACATTGTTTTCAAAAAAGTAAACGCCAAGTTCATACTCTACGTGGAGAAAAAGGCAGTCTGGAACAGGCTCAGAGAAGATGAGGTGTGGAAAAAGTATAACTGCGTTCTGGTGGCAACAAGAGGACAATCAGACAGAGGGACAAGAAGGCTCATAAAGAGGATGAGTGAAGAGTTTGATCTTCCGGTTTATGTTTTCACTGACAGTGACCCTTACGGATGGTACATCTACTCCGTGATCAAGTACGGGTCAATGGCCTTGCCCCACACCAGCGAGTACCTTGCAACTCCGAACGCAAAGTTTGCTGGCATGAGCATGGATGATCTTGAAAAGTACAACATTCCAAAAAGCCACACCTTGCCAATGAAACCCACTGACATAAAGAGGGCAAAAGAAATGATGAAGTACCCTTGGTTCCAGTCTGAATTCTGGCAGAAGCAGCTTAAAAAAGCCATAGAAAGCAAAAGAAAGGCAGAACTTCAATCTCTTGCAAAGTATGGTATTGAATTCATTTCAGAAACGTACATCCCTGACAAGATCAAGAACAAAGACTTTGTAGACTAATTTCAGGAGGAACACAAAATGAAGGTTTATAGGCAAAGGAATCCGAAAAAGCTCTTCGAAACCCTATCAAATGAAAAAAGGGACTCCAATACTGAAGCGTATGTAAGTGCACGCCCGACCATTGAAATACTTAACAAGATTGTTGACGTGCACCCTCATCTTAAGCGGCTTTACTGTCCTCCTAGCTTGTACCTTCAAGTGGGCAAGCACACGTTCACAAGAGCCAGAGACGCAGGGATAGAGATTCTCGGAGGCCCGTTTCCTGCAGGCAGGCCTAATAAGTACAATGAAAAGGACGTTAACAGAATACTTTCAAGATGGAAGGCAGGAATGCCAGCAAAACGGATATCAAAGGAACTTGGCATCCCCCTGCGCACTGTTTACTTTTACATAAATGAATCAAAGGGATAGCTTGCATAACCTTTTTAATACTTGTAAACCAAATTTTAGTATTCCTTGCCTCGGTGGCTTAGTTGGTTAAAGCACCCGGCTGTTAACCGGGAGATCGCCGGTTCGAATCCGGCCCGAGGCGCCAAACCAAAGTTTTTTATGGGCCGGATTTATAACGAGAGCATGGCAAGAAAAAAAGCAAAAAAGATTGACAAAAGATTTTATTACCCCCTTCTGCTCTCAGCAGTGGGCCTGATACTCCTTCCAATCATATTCGGAATAGCAGGAATAGTGCTCGGAGTGATAACATTAGAAAAGGCCAAAAAGAAAGAAGAAAGAAACTGGTGTTATGCTGGAATAGTCATGGGTATAGCAGTAATACTGTTGCCTTTTCTTATCTTATTTTTAACAAGCCCTGCAATTTACTAAAACTATTTCTCCTGTTCTTTTTTGAGAGCCATTAGTCTCTCTTTGAGTTTTTTAGATTCTTCCTGTTCAAGTGACCTTAATGCAACAGCAGTCCTATCAAGCGTTTTCTCATCCTGTTCTCCAAGAAATCTCCAGAATTCTATCTGGGCGTCCACTGAGTCCCTCAAAACTTCTTTTGTGTACAGCGGGGCGACCTTGCTTGCCCAGTCTATTCTGTCAAGGATCGCGATCTGTTTTTCAAGGGGCTGTTGCATGAGCCACAGCCTAACATCTGGAGGAGCGTTCTGAAAGTACTCGTTTTTCTCAAAAAGCTTGTTTACCTTTTCAGCAAGAAGCTTTTTCAACTCTTCTTCTGTCCCTTTTTTTTCTTTTTCTATCTTTTTCTTGAGTTCCATCAGTTTCTTCATATCAACTTTTTTGGGGTTCGCGGGCAAGATGATCACCACACATTATATTCACGTAAGCCCTTTTATCTCTTTCTTATAGGCCAGCCCACTCTCTTTTTCTTTCGTACTTTCTTAAAGACGTGGTTTTCAGGCCTTTTTATGACCATCTTGGTGTATCCTCTTGGTGCTAATCCTGCTGCACCTGTTTTGCCTACTTGAACCGCTCTTTTCTTCCCCAGCACTTCAGAAATTGCTTTGCCTATGAATGTCATAGGAGGAGACTTGTACTTACGGATGCGCACTTCAAAACCTTTTTTCTTAACACCTTCTACAAATTCTCGTAAATCCCTAGTCTCATAGTCCACTTCTCTCTCTTTCTGGCCTCTTGATAGCAGTCTCTCTGTACGTATTTCAAGCACGCCGCCTTTTTTCAACGCGGGCAGAGCCCAGTCAGGAAGTTGCTTTGGCCCTTGCTCTGGAAAATTAAACATTATCAGGTCTGCCTTGTACGGAGGTCTGTAGTTGTAGTAGGAGGTTTTGTCCACGACCTTTAGGTTATTGGGCAGTTCGTCCTTTGGAACAATAACGTCCCTCATGTCCACTGCAATAACAAGCGTGTCAGGATGCTTCCTCGCATAGCTTATCGCGTCTATCGCTCCTGGTCCGCACCCAAGGTCATAAGCGACTCTCTTGTACTTCTTCTTTTTAACCATTCAAATCCTCTTTTTCATACCCTTTGACAAAACAAAAAATTTTTTCTGCTCATAAAACTTCTCAGCAAGTTTGTTCTTACTGTACACAGAAAGGGATAATGCCCCACAACCGTTAGCCCTCGCTTGTTCTTCAATCCAGTCCAGAAGTTTTGAGCCAACACCCTTACCTCTGTATTCTTCCTTCACGAAAATGTCAAGATAACCCTCCTTAAAACCGTCGGGCGCTATTCCTATCCTGCACCCTGCAAAACCTACTGTTCCCCCCTCTGACTCTGCAATCACAATAAAATGGTTAGGATCCTGAATCATGTTTAGCACGGTTTCCTCTGTCATTTTTTGTTCCCAGTGTTCTTGAATGTCTTTTTCTTTCTCGTTCAGCAAGGCCAGTTCACACTGTCTAAGCTGGTTATACATCCTGCTAAGTTCTCTTGCATCAGAGTCTCCCGCAAGCCTGAACTGAACACCCATCATAACAAGAGGGGGTCTTTACCTTAATAATCTTTTCATGCAACACAAATTTTATATAATCTCACAAAAGATAACATTGCTAATGATAAAAAGCGTTGGACTTTTCGGAGATGAAACAAACCTTTTAGCTACTTCTGCTGTTGAAGAGACAATCAATTTCATGAAACGCAATAAAGTAGAATGCTTTACTGACGAGAAACTGGGACTCGATCACAATCCCGTGAATGTGAAAGATCTGGAATGCGATCTTGTCCTCTGTTTTGGTGGGGATGGAGAACTCTTAAAAACGTTCCATAATCTTAGAAAAAAACAGATTCCAGTCATGGGAATCAACTGTGGGCAACTTGGGTTCATGATGGATCTAGACAGAGCCAACTTCCTGAACTACCTGCCGCTGATCATAAAAGAAAAATTCCACATCCAAAAGAGAAACCGTCTTGAGATCAAAGGAAGTCGGGAAAAAGTGCCCTTAGCGCTTAATGAAATTGTCATCGCTCCATCAAAACCTGCAACAGTATTAAGATACGGGCTGAACATTGACAACGAAAAACTGTGGAGGGACAATTCTGATGGAATAATAATTTCAACACCAAGTGGTTCAACAGGGTATGCTCTTTCTGCAGGCGGCCCTATATGCTCGTACAATTCAGATGTCATGCTGATTGTTCCCTTAAACTCATTAAGCGAAACAAAGCCTCTTGTGATACCCAATAAATCAAAAGTAGAGATCTTTGACATTGCGTCACGCTATGGTACAGAAATAATCATAGACGGACAAGTGAGAATGAAAGCGGGGCAAAAAGTGGAAATAAGTGCTGCAGGGTCGCCGGCACTGCTTGCAAGAATGACTAACCAGACTTACTCGCCCATCTCATCAAAAATACGGGAGAAGATATGTAACCTCCCAAACAGATCAATAAGGGAGTCAGCTCCGCCAGTGAAACTCATACTGAAAGTGTTAGAATCAGAAGGGGCATTAACAGAAACAGAGTTGATAAACAAAACAAACCTCCCTGTCAGCACAGTGCACAGGGCGGTAAAAGAACTGATGGACAAGGAATTAATCAATAAGAAACAATATATAGGAGATTCAGGACAACCCCTCTACGTGCTAAATGTTTAGAATTTACCAACCCGCTCGTTTTTTGTTCCACAGAAATTCATTCCTTTCTTTTGACTCTGCGGACTTCAAGGATTTCAGCCCCTCCTATCTTTTTTAGGGAATACTCAATAGTGTAGGGCGTGTTCCTGTATCTTGCAGCCAACATCCTCACGGTCTTTATGGCTTCCATAGGAGGGTTCACGAATTTTATTGTTCCTTTCTCTTCTCTTAGAAGTTTGAGCAGGGCTTGCTCTCTTATTTTCTGCACTCCCTTTACTGGAGAAAAGTGAAAGTGGATCACTTGATCTTTTGTTTTTTCAACTATTCCCACTGGCTCGCTATCCCCTGCCCTAACAAGAATTATGCTCTGCTCTTCTTTCACGCTGGGTATTGCCTTTAGTACCCCTCTCTGTCTGTAAGATTTTACCATCAGGTGTACTGCATTTATCTTGTCTTTCCCTGTTTCAACCCGAGAAAACCTCACGCTTTTTTCCAGGGGCGTTTCTCTTTTCAGTACCCTAAGCTTTCTTGTCAAATTACTGTCCCCCCAACAATCTTTTCACGCCTGCCGTGAGAGTTGCGAGTGATTCTTTTTGCCCCACTGGATTCTTTTTGTCCTTAACTTCTTCCCATGTTGCCTCGTCCAAAAGATTGGGAACACTAATCCCAAGTTCTTTTGTGGCTTGTTGGATTGCTTGGTACGTCTCAGAATCAGGTTTAAAGTAACACGCTATAACCTTGTACTTTTCAGCATGCGCCTTTAAGAATTTTTTAACCCGCTCTGCTGTCACCTGGATATACTCTTGTTTTATCTCAGGAGTCTCTTCCCATTCTGGCCAGTCATACGAATTAAAAGGGTAATAGTCTGAGAACTCTATTGGTACCACTCCTGGAGTGGAAACCACTGTTCTTTGTATTTCTCTTAAGTGTCCAGTTCTCTTGAGCGCTTTGAATATCTTCTGGTGAGTCTGGCTCTTAGGGTAGGGTTTTCTGTATGAGCATGGCAAAAATAGTAGCAGTTCTTTTTTTCTTGGCTCATAGAACCTCTGGAGATAGTCCTGCCACACCTCAAAGTGAGGGTGGTTTAATGATTCTGAGGTTGCGCCCACTATTTTTACTCTTTTTTCAGGGGGGAACTTTGGCACAAAAAGGTAGTTCTCAAAATCTGTCTCAACCTTAGGATTATCTTTCCATTTTCCTACCCACTCTTCAAATTCTTTTTTGTCAAGCGGCTTCCACTCCCCCTTAATCCACAGATCAAACAGGGGTGCTTTCGAGTGGGGGAATGTGTTTATCGCGACTATTTCATCTGCATGTTCTATCGCGAACTCCATTGTCTTATCAAAATCAGCCTTGGTCCCGAAGGGGATGTTAACCATAACGTATGCTCTGACCTTTGCTCCAGAATCATGAAGCACTTTAACAGCATTTAAGAAGTCTTCTGAAGTGAATCCTTTCGCGTATTTTTTTAGGACCTCATCATTCGCAGATTCCAGACCGATTGCAACTGTCAGCTTAAGGCCCTTGAATGGCTTTAAAGCGTCAGGGGTTATGTATTCTGGCCTTGATTCTATCACAAGTTCTTGGATCCCTTGTGATTTGATGTATTCCGCAAACCATTCCCTAAACTGAGGGGAGAACTGTTTATCATCAAGAAAAGAGCCTGATGCAAACACTTTAAGCTTTTTTACTCCTTTAAGTGCCCTTTTTTGGATTAGCTGTTTTGTCTGTTCTTCTGTGTACTTTCCTTCCAGCTTGCCCCAGCCGCAGGCATAGCATGCTCCCCAGCTGCATTTTCCCACGCTTAGTATAAGAGTTTCTGCTTTCATTTTATCACGATACCTGGTTGTATACTCCCTTTAGTTCAAGAGGGGACAGGCTCCTTACTTTCTTGTTATTGTTTATCTCTTTAGAGTAGTACTGTTGAACAACACTGCTTATGTTTTTGTTAGGGTGCCTAAAAACTTGTTTTATGAACTCTTCAAACCCTTGATCTTGGGGTACCTTTTTTCTTTTTAGTACGAGAACTGCTGAGTCCACTTTGGGCATGGGATGGAAATAACCACGTGGAACCTTCTCTGCTATCTTTCCTTCGTAGTAGTACTGGGTAATGACTGAAATGGGACCATATTCATGCCATCCAGGAGCTGCCAACACCTTTTCTGCGAACTCTTTTTGGAATGTTAAGACACAAAGTTCAGGAGATTCTTTCATTATTTTCATTAAGGCAGAAGCAGAAATGGAAAAAGGCATGTTTGAAACGACCTTGTTGTACTCAGGAAGGTTTGCTTTCAGGTAGTCTTCAAACACAAACTGAATGTTTTGGAATTCAGAAAGTTCTGTTCTTAATAACTGTTCAAGTCGTTTGTCTTTTTCTACTGCTATCACTTTGCCTGCTTTTCTTGCCAGTTCCCTTGTTAAAAACCCTGGACCTGGCCCAATTTCTAGTACAGTGTCTTCTGGTTTCAGTTCTGCGTATCTAACTATTCTTTCAATAGTCCCTGAGTCTGCCATAAAATACTGATCTAAAGCATGAGACTGTCTAAAACGGTATTTAACAGAAAGCCTCATTATCTCCTGCCGAAGGTTCATCCCCTACCGCCTGTATCCAGGCCTGTGCTCCCTGTACGGCCTTGTAAAAATGTAGTACTTGGTGTCTCCTTTAAGCTCTTCTATGATCCTTTCTACAATTATGTTCTTTGGATCAGGCATAAGAGCAACTCTTTCGGAGATATCCTTAAAACTTTGAAATGGCTTTTTTTCTCTTTGGGCGAGCAGGTCCCACATGTGCTTTTTCCCTATCCCTGGCAGCAGTTCAAGAGAGTGTTGTCTGACGGTGATACTGCCTGCTTTGTTAAAGAAGTTAACGAACTGTTCTTCTTTTTTACTAACAAGATCCTGTAACACATCTTCAAGCTCTTTTTGAGCAGTATTAGTAAGCTGGCTATACTTGATTCTTCCTTTTATGAATTGTACCTTCTCCCTTTTTTCAGGACCAATGTACACTCTTTCTCTAAGGTCAACTTTGACCTCTCTTTTTATGATTAGTTCAAGGAGTGTGAAATGATCTTCCCCTATGGCTTGCGCTATCGGTTCCTTCTTAAAATGCCCCGGGTACCCGATTGGAAGGTAATCAAGCACAATCGCATATTCTTCCTTCAATTTCAGCACCTTTATCATAGTTCAGAGAGTATATCAAGAATCTTTTCTATTTCTCCTTTGTCAATTTTTCTTTTTTGGAACATTGCCTGAACCTGTTCTGGTATTTCGGGTTTTGTGTTTACGAGTTGTACTGCCTCTTCTACTGTAAACCCGAGATCTATAAGCGCGTTTTTAGCTTTTTCTGTTTTAGTTGGGGCCGCAGCCATCTTGTTCAGGTAGGTGTAAGTAATCTTCTGTTCGTATGTTTGTTCTTCCCGCTTTTTTTTCTCTGCAGAGAGAATTTCTTTAGCTTCCGCTAATGTAACTGGTTTTTCTTCCAACACTTTTTTACCTATCATTAACTATCACCCTCTTTTCCATAGTCATGAAAAGAACAGCTCACGCTGTTTGTTTTTGTAGATGGACTGGATGAACTATTACATCCTTGTATGAATCCAAGTCCTTTACTTTTACAACGTAACAAGACCCTTGCTTTCTGATAATCTTTCCAGTCCTGCCGCAAAATCGTCTGTAAGGGAGACCCTGGTGCACGCTTGGTTCTGGCTTAATATGTACTGAGTCTCCAACTTCAAACTTTTTCAAGAAAGCGTTAACATTAGGCATGCCCCTCTTTCTAGGAGGCTTTGACATCTTACCCCTTGTTTTGGATCTTGGGCCTTTATGCTTGTATTTCACCATGGTTATCGCCAGTATTTTTTCAAACTATCAAATATTTAAACCAAACTATTTATATTTTTAACTACAAAACAGTGGTTTCATGGGAGATGATGACAAAAAAGGTGCTTGGATAACTGAAGACGCTTTCCTAGTCCTTGGAATGGGCTTTTTCGTGATTTGCCTCTTTCTCGAATACACGCCAGGGTATTTTGCCCTGCTTTCAGGCCTGCTTAGCTTACTCGGAGTGTTTTCAGTGTTTTTAATGATTGTTGGAACATACAAGTACCTTACAAAACAGGAAACTTTTACTGTTGCTGCGGGATTTGTCCTTGCATTTCTGATAACTGTGTTCTTTAGCCCTGTGTATGTAATAAGACCTATTGCGGCAATACTCTCCATACTATCAGGCCTATTCTAGTGCTCTACATCGCAACCTTTATAAAGTTTATAAAGGTATAAAGGTTGATTTAAAAAAGGAGGTCCTAGAATGCCTGCTAAAAAGAAAACAACAAAGAAACCTGCACAAAAGAGAAGCAGAAAAAAGAAGATCGAGTACCGGATAGAGAACATAGTTGCTTCAGCAAGTCTGAACGTGGAACTTGACTTGTACGCAATAGCAAGAGAGGTCCCTAATGTAGAATATGAACCAGAACAGTTTCCTGGTGCAATACTAAAACTTAAAGAGCCAAGAATAACTCTTCTGCTTTTCAAGAACGGAAAACTCATATGCGCAGGAGCTAAAAGCGAGAAACAAGTTGAAGAAGCAATACACACTGCTTACAACATGGTCAAGCACTGCATAAAAAAATAAACCCCTCATTCTTCATTTTCCGGCTCTTCTTGGTCAAGTTCTCTTACATCAATCCCTGTTTCTTTAGAGAGTTGTTCCATTGTTTCTAGCACAGGCACACTCTCTTCTGGCAGCTCTTCTTCTGCTTCTTCAGGAGCCTCTTGCTGTTCTTTGCCAACTCCTTCAAGAACCGTGTCGATATTCATTAGAAGTATCAATAACTCAAGCACAAGCGTGAGCTTCAACGGATCTTTCATGTAATGCTGCGCATAATACTTCAGTATCGTGACATACCTCCTGCTTATGTACCTGCCTTTATACTCTTTTAGCAGTTCCATGAGTTCTCTTTTTAGGATTCTTGGATCTTGTACTTCTTCAGGCACCTGAATATTCTGCACGCAAAACTGTGCGATCTGGTGCAAAACTTCAACAGGCATTGATAAAACAAGGTCTGGCTCGGGAAGCTTGTACATGTTTAGGTATAGATCTTTCTCAGGAAATTTACCGAACAGATCCATTGTAAACCTTCTGATTATCATGGCCCTTGCGCTGTAATGCGTCGCGTAATAACTGTCTTCGCCTTTTTTCAACGCCTCTTCCGCAATTTTATTATTCTGCTCATAGAAGTAACCCAACGCGAAGTAGATAAGTACACGTTTATCTGGCTCGCCGTACTTGAACTTGCTCTTGAACTTTTTGAACTTGCTCAAAAGATCTGTATCCATCACTCCAGAAAAGGAGGCTTAGATTATAAAACCTTTTGCATGCGCTCTTCAGCTTCTGTTCTGTTAAAACCTGAAAGGGGAACAAACACCGGAAAACCTTTTCCAAAGTACTTGAATGACTCTTCCAACTCAGTTTTCATGTAAGGGAGGATTAGGGCAAGAGCTTTTTCTAGTTCTGCAGCTTCGAAAAGCTCTTTGTCAGGATACCAATTTATTTTCTTTCCAGATGCCCATTTTTTCAGCATACTAGGCCGTTCTTTTCCGACAAGCGAAATTTCCAGCCCCCTTCTCATCACCATCCAAGCGGCAAGCAGTCCAAAATCATCCTCCGCAAGGGCCACTGCTTTTGCTCCTGCAGTCCCGTAAGGCAATCCCCCTGGCCCTTTGAATGTTTCAGAAAATAGGTATGCTTTTCCTTTGAATATTTCTATGCCCACCTGCTGTTCCGGATTCTTCAGCCTGACCTTCAGCCCTAATTCTTTCACAATCCTTTCTCCAACCAGTTCGTTAACCTGCTGTGAAGTAAGGTTAAACGTCTTATCAAGCCTTTGGGTCCTAACCGCAAAAGTTTTCCCAGGCTCACACAGCTTGACTGCTTCTTCTGCAATCTTATCAATATTTAGGTCCAGTTCAACTGCAGGGGAATAGGAAGATACCCCAAAAACCTTGGACAGTTTATCCAATGCTACTTTTTCATCCCCTCTAACAATTATCCTCCAGTACTTGTTACTGATCTTGTGATTTGGGAGAACCCGCTGGATGTTAGAAGCAAGAACCTTTATGAAACGCCCTCGCGTTGGCTCTGCCTTGGTATAAATTTCTGAGTGTCTTACGAGTATAATAACACACCATCCCCTTGTATCACGTGTACATTCTAATTGTACTATTACTACGTATAAAAATGATTATAAAGGAATAAAACGGAGTTCATACGGTGAAAGAGAAGATGCCCGCCACTATTGACAGAAACCTACTCCCTGTTGAAGAAAGGTTAAAGATATTAGAACTAGAAAACAGAATGCTTCAACAGGAAACTGAAACGCTCCAAAAACAGCTTCTTGCAGCTCAAAATGAGCTTAATAAAATGAAAAAAAATCCTCTGATTATCGCAACAGTACAGGAGAAGGTTGGAAAAGACCAGGCTGTAGTAAAAAGCCCCACAGGCATGCTGATCCTGATAGACGCGCCAGAGGATGTAAAACCAGGGGAGAGAGTAAAACTAAACCAGCACACTCTCTCGTTCATAGGAAAACTTCCTCCTGAAAAAACTGCGTTTGTTGCAGGAACAGAAGTAATAGAAAAGCCCAAAGTCAGCTTTGAAGATATAGGAGGGCTTGAAGAACAGATACAAGAAATACAGGAAGCAGTAGAACTTCCCCTGCTCAAGCCAGAATTGTTCAACAAGGTGGGCATAACCCCTCCAAAGGGTGTGTTGCTTTATGGACCGCCGGGGTGCGGAAAAACAATGCTGGTCAAAGCTATTGCAAAAGAGACTAATTCAACATTCATAAGACTCGTCGGCTCAGAGATGGTGAAAAAGTTCATAGGGGAAGGAGCAAAACTTGTCAAAGAAGTATTCGAGCTAGCGAAAGAAAAGGCCCCAAGCATTCTTTTCATTGACGAGATTGATGCAGTTGCGGCCAAACGGCTTGACGAAACCACCGGAGGAGACAGAGAAGTAAACAGAACACTAATGCAACTGCTTTCAGAACTGGATGGGTTTAACGAGCTTGAAAACGTGAAGATAATAGGAGCCACCAACAGAATGGACATACTTGACCCTGCTTTGATACGCCCTGGCAGGTTTGACAGGCTTATTGAAATACCCGCGCCCAACAAAAAAGCAAGAGGAGAGATATTCAAAATACACATAAAGAACATGAATGTCTCCAAAGTAGACGTAAAATGGCTCGCGGAACAATCAGAAGGAGCAATAGGCGCTGAAATAAAAGCGATATGCACTGAAGCAGGAATGTTTGCAATAAGAGAAGGCCAAGACACTGTAACAAAAAAACACTTCAAAATGGCCTTGGATAAGGTGCTCGGGCCAGTGGTTGAAGTCGGAGGCGAAGAAAAAAGAAGCTACATGTAATCCTTACAAGATGAGCTCCTTCAAGATCATTTTTTCCTTTTCTTAGGACCCTTTTTATATAACTCTAACATCTTTTTTTCTCGTTCTGAAAAACCACTTTCTATAACGTCTCTTCTGGACAACTTAGCCAAAAATAGAGAAACACCACCATACTCCCTATCAATCACACTCCTCACATACTTAGGGGTCACATCATACCCTTTGTTCCGCATCCTTTCAACAAGCTCTTCAATAAGAACCCTAGAGGTCTCTCTATCCACGCGCACACTCGGTTCATGCCCCCGGATAAGCTTCTTAGCAAGCTCCTCACGCAGAGTTTTTAGACGTGAATTTTTTATGGGCATAATAATAAAAGGACTAGGAGGATATTAAAAGATTTGTCTGTAAAGGATGATAAAATGAACCCACTAAAAGCAAAGATCAAGAAGCTGGCTGACCAGAATCCTGAAAAGTTCTATCCCGTGAGCGTGATCAAAGAACTTGGGTACGAAAGGCACCAATGTAAAAAGTGCGGCACTTTCTTCTGGTCCCAAGAGGTCTCTGACGTCTGCGGAGAACCAGAATGCTCTGGAGGATACAAGTTCGTGGGAAACCCTGTCGGGAAAGAGATGGATTTCATTCAAGGCTGGTCATGGTTCCGTGACCACATGGCCAAGAGAGGATACACCCCAATCAAGAGATATCCTCTGGCCGCGAGGTGGAGGGACGACACCGACTTCGTGCAGGCCAGCATCTACGACTTCCAGCCGCACGTGGTCACAGGAGAAGCAGACCCTCCAGCCAACCCACTAGTAGTCCCACAGTACTGCGCAAGGTTCAACGAAATAGAGAATATAGGGATAACTGGCAGGCACAAAACAGGGTTTGTGATGATAGGCCAGCACGCGTTCAAATCCCCCTCTGAATTCGAGCAGGAAAAGTACTTCAAGGACTATCATGACTGGTTCACGCTCACTGCAGGAATACCTAAAGAAGAACTCAAGATTCATGAGAGTCAGTGGGCAGGAGGAGGCAATGCTGGCACGAGCATGGAATTCTTCGCAAAGGGCCTGGAACTAGGGAACCAAGTGTACATGACGTACGAGGTGAAAGGAGAAGACGAGCTTGTTCCCCTCTCCTTAAAAGTACTGGACATGGGTATGGGACAAGCCAGGACCCCGTGGCTCACTCAAGGATCCTCAAACATCTTCGAAGTAAGTTATCCTGACGTGTGCCAGAAACTGTACCAAAAAACAGGAGTAAGACCAACGGGCTTGTACGAGAAGTTCATCCCTTACGGAAGTATTCTCGACGTGGACTCTGACGTGGAGCTTGAAAAAGCGTGGCAGGAGATTGCTAACAAGCTGGGAGAAGATGTGAAAACACTGAAAGGAGAAGTGCTGCCCGTTGCAGCAATGTTCTCAATAGCAGATCACACTCAGACCCTGCTTGTGGCGTTGAATGATGGAGTACTGCCCAGCAATGCAGGAGGGGGTTACAACCTAAGAGTCATACTCAGAAGAGCCCTTGGATTCATCCACAGGTATGGGTGGAACCTGAACCTGCCTGAAGTATGCTACTGGCATGCAGAATACCTTAAACCACAATACCCAGAACTAATGGAAAACCTCGAAGAGGTTGCAGAAATATTGGAGCACGAGGAAAAGAAGTACAAAGCAAGCAGGGAAAAAGCAAGTCGGAAGGTAGAAACACTGCTCAAGATAAAAGGAGATTTTTCCTTTAATGACCTCAGGAAACTGTACGAGTCAGACGGGATAACTCCTGAAATGCTAAAAGAAGCTGCAGAAAGGCAGAACAAGGGTATTAGGATACCGGATGACTTCTACCTCAAGCTCGAGGAAGTCAGAGAAAAAGAGAAAAAAGAAGAGACCAAACAGAGATCCCACTATCCTGTAGAAGGGATTCCTCCAACTGAAAAACTGTTCTATGAACCAATAAAAGAATTTGACGCGAGAGTACTCAAAACATTTGAACAGGATGGCAGGCACTTTGTTGTCCTTGACAAAACCGCGTTCTACGCGGTGGGAGGAGGACAAGACTGCGATCACGGAACACTAAACAACATTCGCGTCTTCCACGTGCTAAAGCAAGGAGAGGTTATAATACATGAAACAGAAAAACCAGTAGCCAGTGAGACTGTGCACGGCATTGTAGACTGGAAGCGGAGAATGCAGCTCACCAAAAACCACACTGCCACTCACATAATAAACGGGGCTGCCAGACAATTACTGGGAAGCCACGTGTGGCAAGCAGGAGCTGAAAAAACAGTTGAAAAAGCAAGGCTTGACATAACCCACTATGAACAACTTTCAGAGGAACAAGTACAAAAGATACAGGAAATAGCGAATCAAGTAGTAAATGAAAGCAGGCCTGTGATCAAAACATGGATGCCTAGAACCAAAGCTGAACAGGCGTATGGGTTCAGGCTGTACCAGGGGGGAGCAGTACCTGGAAAAACTATCAGGGTCGTGGAAGTAAAAGATTTTGATGTTGAGGCATGCGCTGGGACTCATTTGGATAACACGAAAGAAGCAGAGGAGATACTTATCCTGCGGACCAAAAAGATCCAGGACGGTATCGTCAGGATAGAGTTCGTGGCAGGACACGAAGTTGTCGAAAAGGAAAAGCAGAAGAAGAGGAAAGAAAAAGAAAAGAGGAAAGATGCGCTTCTTAAGCGAGCTGTAAAGCTCACGAATGAGATATTTAAGCTGGGCGGAAAACTGCCTGAAGAAAATTTGCGGAAGCTGCAGGCAGAGGAGATACTTGAAAAGATAAAAGAACTTGAAAAACAGCTTGTAAGACTCAAGGAAGAAAAAACCCTGAAAACAGAATATGACTATCCAGTAGTACAAGTAAACGAACCAGACATGAAAGTTCTTGAAAAAATTGGCGGAAAACTTTTACAGAAATTCGGATACGGAGTGGTCATAGGGCCAGGGGTTGTCTTCGGCGTAAAAACCCCTGAATCCCAAGCAAGAGTGGAAGAAGCCGTCAAAAAAGCAGCAGAAGTAATGGACGGAAAAGCAGGGGGAAAAGGCAACGAATGGAAAGGAGGAGGCCCTGAAAAAGAGAAATTTAAAGAAGCTGCAGAAATCGTGAAAAGGTTTATAATGCCTGAAAACAATTAATCTTTTAATGGGATTGTTCAACAGGTTTAGGAAAAAAATGCAAAAAGCACTGCCAGGATACCAAGGTTCCAAGATCTGGCAAGCGCAAAAAAGCTTGGAGAGATCAGAGCCTGTAAAAAAAGCCAGAACTGTTTTTGAAGAAGGTAGAAAAAAAAAACTTGCAGATGAAAAAAGCGTTTATTCCAAATGGATAAAGTACAGAAACGAAAGGATAAAACAAATAGAATCAGGGGAACTGCCTCCAGACATCTACGTAAAGGGAGTGGCAATAGGCGCGCTTGAGTTCCTAAAACAAGCGGAAGTTGGAGGAGAAGCCCAAAAGTACATTAACGGAGCAATGCTTGCATTACAAGCTTATCTTGCCTATTCTGCTGCAAAAGACTACGTAAAAGCAGAGAGGGCCAGAAAAAAACTGCAAGAGAATCTTGCTAATGTTAGAAGGGAACAGGAAAGAAAACTGGAAGAATACCGAAAAGCTATTGAGATAGCAGAAGAGGAAGCAAGAAGAGGGCTCCCCAACAGACCCGCGTATGCAATAGAACGCCTGCCGGGAGGAGGATACATTATCAAAGACGAGAAAAATGCCGTAATGAAGTACCTAGCGACACTTGATGCGTACGGTGCAACACTCGTTCCCGAGCTGGAAAAGAAAGAAGAAGCAGACACAGTAGAAAAGAAGAAATTCAAAAAAATAAGACGCAAGAAACTGAAGAGAAAAATGACTGAAGAAGAACGTATTATGAACCTTGTAGTCAAAAAAGCACCCCACTATGCCAAAGAAGTAGTAGGAGTAATGAAATACATAACTAACAATAGAGAGAAGTACCCAAAAGAAACAGTAGCCGCTGCGGAGAAAGTGTTAAAAGTAGCGAACTTGTTCGGCATAAAATCTGAGGAAATTGCCCCCTCTGAAATCTTCTCAAGATCTCTACAGTACTCGGGGTCACTAAAACCTGCGGCCTCAATCCCTCAGGTGGTTGAAAGCCCGGTTTCAAGACTAATCCTAAGAACCCTAGGTGAACGGGGAAGAAAAAAACGGGCTCGCTGAAAGACAAGTTTTAAAACCCCCAATATCCTTGTTTCATTCATGAGAAAGGGGATTATTCTTCTGGCACTCACAATACTCTTAGCACAAGCTGTTTCAGAAGTGAACCTAAACAAAGCGTACGAAACTGCAGCTGGATTCCAAAAAAACCAGGCCATAGAAAGCTTGGACAGCAAACCACAAAATCAAAAGGCATACTATAAGTCAACATCCTACTGGGTAATAGAAATAGTATCACAAGGTGAAATTGTCACACTAGTACCAATAGACGCAGAAACAGGAGAAGTAGAACTTGATGAGTCTAAGGCCAAAGAAGTGATGAAAGTTCACTGGACAGCGCACTACTTTGCGACAGATTCTAGTCTAACAGACTACCTGGAAAACGAGAAGGACAAAGCACTTGGAATTCAAGGAGATATAAGCGCAAAAGAAGACCAGCTTGATCTGATAAACCTGCCTGAAGGCGTCACGCTATCAAGCCTCTCTGAGTTCGAAAATGCACTTTCAAAAGCAAAAGCAGACGCTAAATCCGTGCAATTAGCTGCAGTGAACGCAAAGTTGTACATCTCTCCTGACAGCATACAAAGGGCAGAGGACATACAAAATGCAAAGTCAGCTATTTCAAACTACTTCTCAAAGCAGAAGACCCTGCACTCTTCTTTAAGAAACCTGATAAGCAAAGCAGACAAGCTAAGATCAGAAGCAAGTGAAAAGAGTGAAGAACTTGGAGATACTGCGAGCGTGCTCGTTGGCTTAACACACTTTACAACTTTCAGTGAAGTCCAGGTATCCGCGTGGGAGACGGATCTGATAGAGTCTCAGTCTGCCATTAACAAATTTTTTGACGGTATAGACAGCAAAATCGACGTGTATTATTCTGAACTTTTAGACAGATTACCAAACGACGAATGCAAGGAGATAATGGTAAAGTACAATGAGTACACAACTCAACGCAATCAGATAATAGAAAACTGCACGTTCTGCAGCACTCTTACAGAACTTGATGAACTTGACAATCTCCTAACACAACTAAAAAATGACTATAACAGCTGCAACTTAACTTCCGCCAGAAAAAAATACACCCGAATAGAAGAACTCATCTCAAAAATAAATGACACTGTAAATAATCCCCCAGAGTGCACACCCGGTGAAACAAGAGCCTGTGGAAAGAATGGAATCCAGAAGTGCGTGAATGGAAAATGGGGTGACTGCGTGGAAACAACCCCTGGTCCCAGCGGGATCAGCATAAATTGGCCTCTTGTCGGAAGTATTTTATTATTAGTATTTGCATTGTTAGTATACAAGTTCAGAGACAAATTACTTGGAGGAGGCGAAGGTGAAAAAGAAGCTAGCAGTCCTTATTATGATATGTATGGCAAGTAGTCTTGCTGAAGTAGAAGCAAGCTTGAGTTTGAGCAAGGGAATTGCATACACTGGCGAGGATGCAAGGGTGTACGTTACGCTAACCAACCCAAGCCACCTGGCTGAAAGAGACATTACACTGACCCTACTGCTCCCCGAAGAGATTGGGGGAAACAGAGAGAGGAACATTTCGGTAATCGGGTTCCAAGACAGCGTAACAGAAGAGTTCAAAGTACCTATCCCTTCTGACACTGTTCCAGGATACTATCCTGTCAACGTGAAAGTAGCCTACTCTGATAAAGAGTACACCCTGAGAGACGCAAAAATGCTAAGAGTGTTAAAATTTCCTCTGAAGATGGACACCTCGCTCGAACCAGAATCAGTATCCAGCAAAGCAAACACTACTCTCAAGATAACACTACAGAACATAGGGACAACCGACCTAGAAAACGTAAGCATAAAAATAAGCGCAGACCAGTTTGTTGGCATCAAGCGTAAAGAGATCCCTGTAAATGTTCTTCTTACAGGACAAGAAAACTCCATAGAACTTGAGATAACAGCCCCTTCTACCCCTGGAGAGTACATGATAACAGTATATGTTGAGTTTGATGACATAACCGGACACCACATAGTGTACAAAACCGTAAAACTCAGCGTATCAAAGGGATTTGACATATTCACTGTCATAGTTGCAGTTATCCTTGCAGCTGCCTTAATCTTGTTATACAAACGTTTTAGGGGATGAACTAATTGCCAACCAATGTTGGCTACGAGTATGTTATTGCAGAGAAGAAATACCTTGAAGCAAAAACTGTAGAGGATAAACTGAAAGCACTTGATGAGATGCTCTCAGCTGTCCCGAAACACAAGGGCACAGAAGTCCTCAGAATGCAACTTCTTCAAAGAAGAACAAAACTCAAAAAGGAACTTGAAAGACAGAAAAAAGCAAAAAAAAGTGGAAGAAGTTTAGGAATAAAGAAACAAGGATTCCAGATTGTCATAATCGGCCCTCCGAACTCAGGGAAGTCTTCTTTACTGGCAAAACTGACAAACGCCAAACCAAAAATTGCAGAGTATCCTTTTACAACAACAAAACCAGAAGTAGGGATGATGGATCTTGAAGGTGCAAAAATCCAAGTGGTAGAAGTGCCTGCCCTTCTTCCCAACGCAGGGGAAAACCAAGCCGAGTTAATGTCAATAATACTGAATGCAGATGCCATCATCCTCCTATTCAACAAGGAAGATGAAAGAGAGTATATCAAAAAAGAAC
>Ga0190313_1000167_pt1 | contig 42384 bp, 34 predicted proteins | sample 4870071011_MG_FD_169989 | JGI IMG/M metagenome (GOLD analysis project Ga0190313, IMG submission 169989) | Hydrothermal vent sediment bacterial communities from Southern Trench, Guaymas Basin, Mexico - 4870-07-10-11_MG | ecosystem: Environmental > Aquatic > Marine > Hydrothermal vents > Sediment ... | reverse complement strand
AGGCAGGCCCAGGCACAGGAAAAACCAGAACACTCACGCACAAAATAGCCTACCTGGTTAAGGAAAAAGGGATTTCCCCCGGGGACATTCTTGCCTTAACCTTTACTGTAAAAGCTTCAAGGGAAATGAGAAACAGGGTAAAAGCCCTTACAGGTCATGGGCATACACCTGCATGCACCACTTTTCATTCATTTTGTCTTGATTTATTACAAACGGAGAATAAGAAAAAACAATTTTTTGTGATAGATGATCATGATAGAAAATATTTTATTAAAACTGCTGTAAAACAGGTCATGGGGAGAGGGGAAAAGATTTCCACAGACTTTAATACTCTTTGCGATAACATTGTACTGGCAAAACAGAACCTTTTTCCCCCTGATAAAATTGATGGCCTGTTTAAAAACGAATTGGAACAAAAAGAGACAAAAGCGGTATATCAAAAATATCAGGCGCTTTTGTCATTCCAAAACCTTTTTGATTACGAAGATCTGATTTTTGATGTTGTCAATCTCCTGGAAAAAAATAATTTTTCTTTCCAAAATCATGGAAAAAAATTTACCCACATATTTGTAGATGAGTATCAGGATATAAACCCGGGTCAGTATAGAATAATACGAGCCCTTGCACCCAATGGAGAAAATCTGTGCGTAATTGGTGATTCTGACCAGTCGATTTACGGTTTCAGGGGTTCGGATGTAAAATTTTTTAACAATTTTATCAAGGACTATCCAAGGGTCTGCGCTATACGTTTAAACAGAAATTACAGATCTACCCAGACCATATTGGATGCATCTTTTCAGGTACTGAAAAATGGCGAAACTTCGTCCAAAGATACAAGGATATATTCTGATATCCATGGTGTAAAAACCATAGGAATTATTGAGACAGCATCTGAAAAAGCTGAAGCTGTAGCCATCGGCAAATATATGGAAAAACTTGTGGGGGGGACAGGATTTCACAGCTTTGATTTTAATAAGGTTGATGGTTTTGCACAAACAGAGGATTATAGTTTTTCTGATTTTGCAGTATTATTCAGAACCCACAGGCAGGGCGAAATAATTTATGATACTCTTTTATCTGCAGGAATTCCCTGTCAAATTGCAGAAAAAAAGAAAGCCCACGGCAAGACCCTGGTTTCCGTGCTTTTATCCTTTTTAAAATTAACCGAAAACTGGGGCACATATGCAGATTTTGAAAGGGTAGTCACCCTGACCAATTCAGGAATTGGGGAAAAAACACTTGAAAAATTCATATCATGGGGAATAGATAACTGTTTTAGAATAAATAAAGCAATTGAAAATATCAGCGAAATTCCTCCAAAAAAAATTCCAGAGGGGAAAAAGGCCTGTATCGATCTTTTCGGAAAAAAAATCTCAAAGATAAAAAAGGCCATCAATGGTATGACCATTGAAAACAGACTGAAATACATATTAGCCGATTTGAATATTGCTGATAAAATAAAAAAGGATCCAGCAGACGAAACATTAAATACCCTGCTTTTTGATTCAAAGCACTATTCACATAATTTTCATCAATTCATTTCTGACATTGCTCTTAAAACCGATTCTGACGCAATATCTCCTGACGTGCAAAAAGTTTCCCTTATGACAATTCACGCTGCAAAAGGGCTTGAATTTCCAGTGGTCTTTATTGCAGGGTGCGAAGACGGACTACTACCCCATAAAAGGGGAAAGACGCCAAAACAGGATACAGATGAAGAAAAAAGACTTTTTTTCGTTGCCATGACAAGGGCAAAAGAAAGACTTTATTTGACTTATGCAAAAAAAAGAATGATATTCGGAAAAATTAAAGAACAAAAGCTTTCCCCTTTTGTGCTGGCAATTGAAGAGGATTTTAAAAAGGCTGAAGAAAAAATAAAAATGCGGGCAAAAAAAGAAAAACATGTTCAGATGAAACTCTTTGACTAATTTTCCTTCTCAAGGAGGTATAGCATGCAAAAAAGCATTACTGAAATGCGGGAAGACGCTGTTAAAATTTTTAATAAAGGGGTATATGCGGTTGAACCCCGCAGGGCCGTTAAAAAATTTTGCAGGCGCAACAAAGACTATTTTTACGCCGGCTCACGAAAAATTCATCTCCCTTCCATTGAAAACTTATATGTAATAGGTGCAGGAAAAGGGGCTGCTCCAATGGCAGCAGCAATTGAGGAGTTGCTCTCCGATTATATTGCAGATGGAATAATTAATGTGAAATACGGCCATAAAACCCGGCTTGACAAAATAAAACTTGTTGAGGCAGGTCATCCCCTCCCTGATAAAAATGGTGAAAAAGGGACAAAAGCAATGCTTGAACTTGTAAAGGATGCAGGTGATAAAGATCTTGTGTTGTTTCTTGTTTCAGGAGGGGGGTCAGCCCTCCTTCCCCTCCCTGTTGATGGAATTACTTTAAAAGACAAGCAGAATACAATTGCCGTTCTTTTGGAATGCGGCGCCTCCATTGATGAAATTAATGCAATAAGAAAACATATCTCCAGTATAAAAGGGGGGAGGCTTGCAAAAATTGTCTATCCTGCTCCAATTATCTCTATTCTTCTTTCCGATGTGGTTGGTGACGATCTTGAAGTAATTGCTTCCGGTCCCACTGTGCCGGATTCAAGCACCTTTTTTGATTGTACCAACATTATAGCAAAATATAATATTAAAGATAAACTTCCCCTTAACGTTTCCCGGCATATTAAAAATGGCCTTACAAAAAAAGAAATGGAAACCCCAAAGGCTGATGACCCCGTTTTTTCCCGAACCTCCACCTTAATAATAGGGAATAACATGGAGGCAATAACTGCAGCAAAAAAAGAGGCTGATCATATGGGGTACAATTCAATTATTTTATCATCCATGATTGAAGGGGAAACAAAAGATGTGGCCCGCGTTCATGCTGCCATAGCAAAAGAGATACATAAAACAGGAAATCCCCTTCCTCTTCCGGCATGTGTTCTTTCCGGCGGTGAGACCACTGTCAGGATTGCAGGTAGCGGCAAGGGGGGACGCAACCAGGAATTTTCCCTGGCTGCCGCTTTGGACATCACGGGAAATGATAAAATCGTTCTCCTTAGTGGAGGGACAGATGGAAATGACGGTCCCACGGATGCAGCAGGAGGAATTGCCGATAATACTACCCTGACCCGGGCTGAAAATTTGTGTTTAAATCCCTATGATTATTTATCGAATAATGATTCGTATAATTTTTTAAAAAAACTGGATGACCTGTTAATTACAGGCCCAACCAACACTAATGTAATGGATCTGCGGGTAATGATAGTAGCCTGACTTACAGGCTTTAAAAAATATGGGGTTGGTTTAATCAGGTTATACCTGCTGCCGTACAGATTCGCTGAATAATTACACACTGAGCTATAATAAAATTTAAAAACCTCTGAAACTCGCTGCGCTCAAACAGCCAGAGGTTTTTAAATTTCACCATAGCTCAGTTCTGCCATCTAATGACCAACGGTATAATCAAGCCCTATAAAACTTTTTGATAAATAAAAAATATAAGGGGGGATCATGGAAAAAGAGACTGTAATTTCAAATTTCACGTTAAAAGGGAGAGAAATTCTTTCATCCTACGCAGCATACACCATCGAAGGGGAAATGACCGCAGAAGTCGAAAAGGGGAGTGAAAAATGGACTATTCTTGAAAGAAACGGAATTGCTAAAGGGACATCCGACGGCGAAAGCGAAGCTATATATATTCCCAACGCTGACGCAGTTAAATCGATGGAAACAAATATCAGGCCCCTTTTACCTGCAAAAGTGATAATAAAAGAACCTGCGGATATTTTCAAAGCGGTTGAGGAATTTGATTTAAAATTAATAGAAAAAGCCGGTCCCAACAAAAAAAACTGGGGTGGAAACGCATGTCTTGCATCCTCCACTGTTTTTTTTCAAACCATCCTTAATGCCTCGGGATACAAGCCCTGGGAGCTTTTAGCACCGGCAAAGCAAAAAGAATTTTATATGCCAAATATAGCGTTTAACATGGTTTGCGGAGGAGAACATGTACCCGGCACAAAACAGGATATTCAGGAAATGTTTTTTCTTGCCATGAAGGAAAAATCTATAAAGGATGTTTTTTCCACGGGAATTAAATTTTTCAAACAATTTGAAAAAAATCTTGTGCGGGACGCTCTCCCCACCGGAACAGCAAAGGAAAGAGGGTTTGTCTTTCCGGTTAAGGATAATTATGAAGGATTAAGCAGAATAAAAGAATGCGCAAAACAGCTTAATCTTAAAACAGACGATTATGCCATGGGAACTGACAATGCTTTTTCAGAACTCCAGAAAACAGACAAGCTAAGAGAAAATGGAGAGTATGACCTGAAATTTTCCGGACTCGGCGTAAAAACCAGGGAAGAACTGATTGAATTTAATGCTTCAGTTATTGCAAAAGCCGAAAATTTCGTAACAATGGAAGATCCAGGAGCTGAAAACGATATATTAACCCATAAAATGATGACAGAGCAGTATGGGGACAAAGTCCAGATTGTAATTGATGATGCAGCTGTAACGCAGATGCGTTTTATCCTTCCGTTTCTGGCAGCTTGCGACCGGAAAAACCGGGCCGGAAATTCTGTTCTTATTAAATTGAATCAGGCAGGAACATTTACTGAAACATGCCTTGCCACTGAAATCGTTATTGGGACCGCAGATACCAGGAAAGTGGAAAAATTTCTTACTGCAAGGGGGGATCTTGAAAAGGTAAAAGATGAATTAAAAAAAGTGGGGGTGAACAGCATTGATGAAGCCGTCCAGAATATAAAAAAACTGGGAGCAACAGCTTTTTTCTCCCATAGATCCACAGAGGGATCTTCAGAATTTTTACCCATTATGCCGCTGATATACGGCTCCGTAACAAATAAGTTATGGTTTAAGGCAGGAGCACCCAATGGTGAGCGGAATCTCCAGAATTACAATCCTTTAATACGTGCTGAAGAAGAGATGACAGCCTGCGGAATCAAAACAATTATACCCGGATTTGACGGATTACCTGATGAAGTAAAAATACCAGGTTTGAAAGATTAGGAACGGAGATGAAATAAGTTGAATAGTTACTCCGGCATTTTCAATTTAAGATACTCTTTAATGCCCCTGCTTATTCCCCTGGAAACAGCCTGGAGTTTTTTTTTATTATTCAGTTTTTTTTCATCACCGGGATTTGTAAGACATCCGGTCTCTATGAGTACTGCCGGCATGTCCGCCCCCCCAAGAACCATAAGGGGGGCATCCTGAATTTTTATATCAAAGGATTCTGTTTCATATAAAATACTCTCTTTTATCGATTCAGCAAGAATTTTTCCCGCCCCTTTGTAGCTATCCTGAAGGGAATTCCATGGCGGCTGTATATTCCCACTTTGAATCGGAACCACGGACAAGGAATCCCCCTCTGATCCATTTTCATGGGACTTCTTGAAATAATATATAATTATACCCCTGGCACTGTGGCGAAAACTCCCGCAGGTATGAATACTGATAAAGAGATCTGCATTACTCTGATTTGCCAGGGCTGTTCTATCAAAAACAGCAACTTGATAATCATCTGTTCTAGTAAGTTTAGCTCTATATTCTCCATCAAGATCAGTAGCAATCATTAAAGACAACGCAAGGGCAACATCCTTTTCCAATGTTCCCCCTGTGCCGGTAACTCCTTTGTCGTGCCCCCCATGTCCCGGGTCGATTACAATTACTCTACCCCTGGGATCTGTCTGTTTTGCTTTTACTTTAACAGATGTAAGTACTAAAAATGTACTAAAAAGAATTATTAAAGTTAATAAACCTGTGCACTTATGCAATTTGCGTCTATCCCCCATTCTTAAATTCCTTATTTTATCTTGACACTTGCCCGTTTTGATATTATCTTTTTCACTAATTAAAACGTATTCTTTATTGAAGTTCCAAAATAATATATCTGAACCCAAAGTCAATAAATTTAAAAATGCTTTACAAGCTCTTTTGAAAGAGTACCTGAATAAATTCGGCTGTTTTCATCCAGGTTCTGAGGAATGCCGATTAAACACCTTGAGCAATCTCGCTTCGCTCAGATAGTAATCTTCTTTGCTACGGCAACAGGCAAATACCAGTTAAAAAATATCCACCCGTTACCGTGCCATGGATATGAATCTTCTGTGCAATCTTTGTTCAATCAATTTAACTCAAAGTTTCTAAATAGTATTTTTATAATTAAGTATGCGAGAGTGGCGAAATTGGTAGACGCACTGGACTTAGGATCCAGCTCTGGAAACAGAATGGGAGTTCAAGTCTCCCCTCTCGCACCACATTTATATTTATTGACAATACTTTAAACATTAAAAACAAAAATTCTTAAAGTTCAGATGGTTATCCTAAATTTCCTCCTCACGCGTCAAACGTTAATGTATAAAGACAGGGTATCCATTTTTTGGAAAGGGGTACATCATATGGAAAACAATTTCAAGCCATGTTAAATTGAAATTATCAGGGTCTGAATTTAGAAAAGGAATGTTATGCAAGTTACAGTACAAGATATTAATCCTGTGAAGAAGCTTCTTTGTGTAGAATTACCTGCAGATGTTGTCAACGTTGAATTTGACAATGCTTATAAGAAGATTAAAAAAACTGCTAAAGTAAAGGGTTTTCGCCCTGGAAAAATTCCTCAAACTGTCTTGGAAAGTATGTTTAAAAAGAATGTTTGTGATGATGTTAAGTCAAAGTTGGTCCAGGACACCTTGTTTGAAGCTGTCACAAAAGCAGACCTTGCGGTTATAGGGGAACCGATTATTAATCCCCCTGAGCTTGATGAAAGGGGTCCGTTCAAATATGAAGTATTATTTGAAGTAAAACCGAAAATATCTGATCTTGATTTTAAAGGGCTCACCATACAAAAAAGCATTTACACACCCACACCTGAAGAAGCAGATGAACAGATTAAAAAACACCAGCGGGATTTAACAACCCATGAACCTATAACTGAAGAAAGGCCTGTTAAAGAAGGTGATATTGTTGCCATTGATTATGAAGTTTTTAAAGATGGTAAACCCTTTGAAGATGTCCCCAAGGCTGAAGATACTAAAATAAAAATCGGTGAAGGGCAGATTTCCCCAGAGATTGATTCGCAACTGGTGGAAGCAAATCCTGGTGATTACAAGGAAATAAAAGTGAACTTTCCGGAAGATCATCTTAACCCTTCCATTGCGGGATCAGAAATAGATTTCCATATAACCATCAAAAATATCTTAAAAGAGATTCTTCCTCCCATAGATGATGAGTTTGCAAAAAAAGTAGGGAAAGTTGATACTCTGGATGAATTAAAACTTAAAATCTTTAGTAATTTACAAGAAGGTTATCGTAAAAGAACAGAGCATGAGGTAAACGAACAGATATTTGAGGCTCTCTTGTCGCAAGTGGAATTTCAGACACCTGATGTAATGGTTGACTATGAAATCGAAGCCATGCTTGCTGAAGCAGGAATGGCATTCTCTCAAAGCGGATTACCCGAGGATCAGTTACAAAAGATTAAAGAGACTTTTGCAGACAGATTTAGGGAAACAGCTGTAAAGCAGGTGGAACGGCATCTTATTCTGGATAAAATTATTAATCAGGAAAAAGTGACACTTTCTGATGAAGAACTTGAAGATGGGTTTAAACAGATCTCCGAGTCAAACTTGATGAGTATTGAAGATATAAAAAAATTCTACGATGAGAACAAAGACAAACTGGAATTATATAAACATACACTCCTTGAACAAAGAGCGATTAAACTCATACTGGATCAAAGTACAATAGAAGAAATACCTGGTAAAAAAACAGATCAGCCGGAAGAAGAGACGAATATGTAATCTTCCGAGGTATGGACGGACCGCCGCATAAATAAATTCACTCCCTTTAAGTGGGAGGTATACGGTTGGTATTATCTCCCTGGTCTATCCTTGGAAAATTAATTATTGTTCAGGATTAAATGCCCTGTGAAAACTTTAAAATATGGACAAACCTGTTAGGAACGGAGATGAAATAAGTTGAGCAGAAATAGCGCAGGATTTTGGCCCATATACAAGGCGCATTAAAGGTTGCATACTATACGTATTCGGCTTTGATGCAACGAAGTAGATGGGCCAAAAGACAAGCTATTTCGTTCAACTTATAAAATTTTCGTTCTTTAATATAAAAAAGGAGTATGGTTGTGCCGATAATACCGATGGTTATAGAGCAAAGCAATAAAGGTGAACGCGCTTATGACATTTATTCCAGGCTGCTCAAAGACAGAATAATATTTCTGGGAAGCGGTATGGATGATGAAATTGCGAACCTTTTGATAGCACAATTCCTTTTTCTGGAATCAGAAGATCCTGATAAAGATATTAATTTTTATATTAATTCACCTGGGGGAGTAGTTACCGCAGGGCTGGCTGTATACGACACCATGCAATACATAAAATCGGACATAGCAACAGTTTGCGTGGGTCAGGCAGCAAGTATGGGGGCTCTCCTCCTTACCGCCGGCACAAAGGGAAAACGTTATGCCCTTCCCCACTCACGAATTTTGATTCATCAGCCTTTGGGAGGATCACAGGGTCAGGCCTCGGATATTGCAATACAAGCCAAAGAGATTCTCCGAATGAGAGATTCAATAAACGGACTCCTTTCTTTTCACACAGGCAAGGAACTAAAACAGATTGATCAGGATACGGATCGTGATTTTTTCATGTCAGGAAAAGAAGCCGCGGAATATGGTTTAATTGATCATGTGATGTCATCAAGGGATGACCTTGATCACTTAATTAAAAAGGAAAATTAATATGCCAAAACATGATGATCCAAATGATAGCCTTTTTTGTTCTTTTTGCGGTAAAAATCAGAAAGAAGTTACAAAACTTATTGCCGGCCCTGCAGTTTATATATGCGATGAATGTATTCAGTTATGCGGTGAAATTATTGCCGAAGAGAGCGAAAAGAATACCGATTCCATGGCAGATATACCCCCCCCAAAAAAAATCAAAAGCATGCTGGATGATTATGTAATTGAGCAGGAACATGCAAAAAAAATTCTTGCAGTGGCTGTTTATAATCACTACAAAAGAATAGATTCAGCTGTAGCAACAGATGATGTGGAAATTCAGAAAAGTAACATACTCCTTATTGGTCCCACAGGATGCGGAAAGACCCTCCTTGCCCAGACCCTGGCCAAGTTTTTAAAGGTACCCTTTGCCATTGCAGATGCAACAAGCCTGACTGAAGCCGGCTATGTTGGTGAGGATGTTGAAAATATCATTCTCTCCCTGCTTCAAAATGCAGATTATGATGTTGAAAAAGCCATCAGAGGCATTGTCTATATTGATGAGATTGACAAAATAGCCAGCAAATCAGACAACCCATCCATTACACGTGATGTCTCCGGTGAAGGGGTGCAGCAGGCCCTTCTCAAAATTATTGAAGGAACAACAGCCAGCGTCCCCCCCAAAGGGGGAAGAAAACATCCGCAACAGGATTTTGTAAAGGTTGACACAACAAATATACTTTTTATCTGTGGGGGTACCTTTAATGGCCTTGAGCATGTAATTCAACGGCGTATGGGAGCTTCTGCTATGGGCTTCGGGTCAAAAGTGATTGAAAAATCAAAAGAAACATTAGGGGACCTGCTAAAAAAAATTCAACCTGAAGATCTGATTCAATATGGATTAATACCAGAATTTCTTGGAAGGCTTCCCATTGTTGCCACCCTTGATGAATTAAGTGAGGAGACCCTGGTCAGAATTCTTACAGAGCCTAAAAATGCCCTGGTCAAACAGTATAAAAAACTTTTTGAATTTGAAGAGGTGGAACTGAAGATTACCGAGGAAGCCCTTTCTGCCATTGCAAGTAAGGCAACAAAACGAAAAGCAGGAGCCAGGGGCCTGCGCGCCATCGTGGAAGAATGCTTATTGGACATTATGTACGAGATCCCTTCATCAAAAGATATCAAAGAATGTGTGGTGGGCAAAGAGGTTGTTTTAAACCATGAGCCTCCCATATTATTATACGAACAAGAAAAAAAGCAAGCATAGGCCCTGAACCAAAACCTTGTACAAATATAATTCAAACAATTAAAATGCCAAGTTTTTTTAAAACAGGTGGATATATTTTGCCAAAATCTACAATTCCCCTTTTACCGTTAAGAGATATTGTTGTTTTCCCCCACATGGTTGTCCCACTTTTTATTGGAAGGGAAAAATCCCTACTTGCCCTTGAGACCGCAATGGGTGGGGATAAAAAAATTTTTCTTGCCACTCAAATTCAGGCCGGTTTAGATAATCCCCGGGAAAAAGATTTTTGTGAGGTGGGCACAATCGGCAAAGTTCTCCAGATCCTTCGCCTCCCCGATGGAACTGTAAAAGCCATGGCTGAAGGACTCGCAAGGGCCAGGATTTCTGAATTTGAGCATGATGAAAACTATTTCAAGGTAAAGGCAACACTTGAAATGGAAATCGAAATCCCCAAAGACGAATGGGAAATTCTTTCCAAAATTGTGATAGAATCTGTAACAGAATATTCAAAACTTAATAAGAATATGTCTAAAGGTCTGGTGGACAGCTTTTTAGAAATATCAGATCCATCCCAGCTTGCTGATACAATAGCTGCCCATTTACCTCTAAAAACAGAAGATAAGTTGAATTTACTTTCCATTTCTTCTGTTGCGGTCAGGCTTCACACCCTTATAGAAATTATAAAAAAAGAAATCGATTTTTTCCAGGTGGATCAGCGTGTACGCGGTCGCGTAAAAGACCAGATGTCCAAAACTCAACGCAATTATTATTTAAACGAGCAGATCAGGGCAATAAAAAAAGAGATTGGCGGACCCGACGACCAGGGAGATGAGCTCAAAGAGCTGGAAGAAAAAATCAATAACAAAAAAATGACCGAGGAAGCTAAAGAGAAAGCAGAACATGAATTCAAAAAGCTTAAGATGATGTCCCCCATGTCTGCCGAAGCCACTGTTGTGCGTAATTACATCGATTGGATAATCAGCCTTCCATGGTTTGAAGTAAGCGATATTTCTGCTGATATTGAAAAAGCTGAAAAAATTTTAGATGAAGACCATTACGGCCTAAAAAAGCCAAAGGAACGGATTCTTGAATACCTGGCTGTTCAAGTGCTTGTCAAAAAAGTCAAAGGCCCCATTCTCTGTTTGGTTGGCCCCCCTGGCGTGGGGAAAACATCCATTGCAAAATCCATTGCAAGATCAACTGGAAGAAAATATTTGCGCCTCTCCCTGGGAGGGGTCAGGGATGAATCGGAAATCAGAGGGCACAGACGTACTTATATAGGGGCAATGCCAGGCAAAATTATTCAATCCATTAAAAAAGCAGGTGTAAACAATCCTGTAATATGTCTGGATGAAGTTGATAAGATGAGTATGGATTTTCGGGGCGATCCATCTGCTGCACTTCTGGAAGTCCTTGATCCTGAGCAGAACAATAACTTCAACGATCATTACCTTGATCTTGACTATGATCTTTCAGACATTTTTTTTATTACCACAGCCAACACCATGGATATTCCTCTCCCACTTCTGGACAGAATGGAGATAATCCGGCTCCCGGGATATGCAGAGCACGAAAAATATCACATTGCAAAGGATTATTTGCTTAACAAGCAGATCGAAGCCAACGGGCTTGGAGATAAAAAAATAAATTTTACAAAAAATTCCCTTTTGGCAATTATTCAAAAATATACCCGTGAAGCAGGGGTCAGAAATCTTGAACGTGAAATTGCCTCTATATGCCGTAAAATTGCACGGGAAGTCGTCACCAATAATAGAAGTGATACCTATAATGTAACCGCCAAAACAGTTCAAAAATACCTGGGTCCCCCCATACACAAACATGGTAAAGCCGAAAAAAAAGATCAGATCGGACTTGTTACAGGATTGGCATGGACAAAAGTAGGAGGCGAGCTTCTCAACATAGAAATCCTCATTCTCCATGGGAAGGGAGAACTTATACTCACAGGACAACTTGGTGATGTCATGAAAGAATCTGCCAGGGCTGCTGTCAGTTATGTACGCTCCCGTTCTAATGCTCTTTTAATTGACGGTGAGTTCCATAAAAAAAATGACATCCATATCCATATTCCTGAGGGTGCCACACCAAAGGATGGTCCATCTGCAGGTATATCCATGTGTACTGCAATTGTCTCTGCAATTATACAAAAGCCGGTTCATAAAGATATAGCCATGACAGGTGAAATTACTCTCAGGGGCCATGTCCTTCCCATAGGTGGTTTAAAAGAAAAAATCTTTGCTGCCCACCGAGGGGGAATAACCAGAGTAATTATTCCAAGGGAAAATGAAAAGGACTTGCATGATATACCTAAAACTGTCTTAAAACATATAGAAATTATTCCGGTTGAGCATATGGATGAAGTTTTACCCCATGCTATTGTTCACAATACTGACAAGCCTTTTTTTAATAAAAGCTATATCCCTTTTCAGGCCATGGCGGAAAATTCGCTGCAACCATCCTCATTACTATAGGGAGGCTTTTATTAATTATTCAGCGTCCCTGATTTAAGACAAGCAACAGGTATAATCTGATTATACCTGTTGCTTACATATCAGCTGAATAATTATTTTTAAATTTAAAATAAAAGCCTTGACATTAGCATGGTTTTTAGCTATATATATATGATTATTGAGATCGGCTGATGCGGTCTTGCAATGCAAGCAAAAATATAAATTATAGTTTTGTATTCTGATTGGTTATTTCAATAAATAAATTATGTTTATCAAGTTGTAATCTGTATCTGGGCGGGTAGCTCAGTTGGGAGAGCATCGGCCTTACAAGCCGAGGGTCACAGGTTCAAGCCCTGTTCCGCCTACCATGTGGGGGTGTAGCTCAGTTTTGGTTAGAGCGCTGGCCTGTCAAGCCAGAGGTCGCGGGTTCAAGTCCCGTCACTCCCGCCATGTTTTACAGGTTGTCAAAAAAACATAACAGCACTTCTTAATTTATGTCAATGTTGCGGGGTGGAGCAGTCTGGTAGCTCGTCGGGCTCATAACCCGAAGGTCGTTGGTTCAAATCCAGCCCCCGCTACCATATAAAAAAAAGGGATTACGCAATAAGCGTAATCCCTTTTTTTAATTTGTTTCAACAATATCCTCGTTCCTTAGGAACGGGGACGAAATAAGTTCGCAATTTTAAGTGTTGAGGCGCCTGCCTGGCAAGGCGCGAAAGTGTAGGAATATCAAGATATTGCTACGCTTTTGTAACGCAGTCAGTCAGGATGGATCGACGCTTTAAATACCAAGTTATTTCGTCCTCGTTCCTTAGGGTTCAACCATCCCATAAAGTATGAAAAAAATCGAGCTATTATCTAACAATCTATAGCAATAATTGTTTCCTCTTCTACTTTTGCCATGCTCTGACAAGCACAACAAAATATGAAAATGAAATACCATGTACAACTATTCTTACGCTTTTTTCAAAAAGTAAATTTCAGCGCTGCAAAAACTATGGACAGAATAAAAAAAAGCTATTATAATATAACACTTATTTAAATGATGATGATACTTAAGGTAATTATCCATTGTTCAGATTTTAAAAGGTGGTCAGTTAAATGAGTTAACATATAATTGCCTGTAACATCTCTTCGGGGTTTATTGAAAAATTATCTCATATTAACCAAATTTATTTTTTAAGGAAATTCATAGCATATGGGTTCAACAAAAGAAGAAAAAAAAAAACCATTCGATAAAATGACATCAAAAGAGCTTAGGGAAATAGCATCGGAACTATCTGAAATAACAGGAATTCATGGCATGAATAAACCTGAGCTTTTAAGTGCCATTAAAAAGGCGAAAGGTATCACGGAGAATATAAAAAAGACATCCGCCGCCTCAATACGGGAGATCAAGAAAAAAATAAAGGATCTCAAAATTAAACATACAACCACCCTTGAAGCTCAGGATAAAAAAATAGCGGCAATATTAAGGCGCAAGATCACAAGGCTCAAGAAAAAAACCCGCAGGGCGGCATAGGCGGAAACAAACATCAATAATTTATATTTTTTCAAACAATGGATTACTTAAAAACACTCTTAGCATTTTATAATCAACCTTATGATAAAACCAGAATCAATAGCATTTGATATTGATGGTGTATATGCAGATATCATCACCCTGTTCATCGATATTGCGAAAAGCGATTATAATATCAGTGACGTCAGGTATGAAGATATAACCACATACAGCATTAAAGACTGTCTTGATATTGATCCATCAATTATAGATGAAATTATCATAAAAATTCAAGAGGGTTGTTTTACCCCTCCCTTAAAGCCGATGGACGGGGCTTCTGATGTTATAATAAAATTGGCCAACACCTCCGGCAATGTCCTTTTCGTAACCGCAAGGGAGCTAAAACTACCCATATACAACTGGCTCCTTGATGTATTACCACTAAAACCGGCCAAAATCGATGTTGTGGCTGCGGGAACTCCCGAAGGTAAAACCGGGATCCTTTTAGATCGAAATATAACTCATTTTGTGGAGGACAGGATCGAAACCTGTTATATTCTCAAAAACGCAGGAATTATTCCGATCATATTTAAGCAGCCATGGAACAGAGAAAAACACCCTTTTATTGAAGCCAGTGACTGGAAAGAAATTGAATCAATGATTGCTTTTTAATTATTCCCATGCAAATATTCGTTAACAATCTGATAAAATCTTTTATTCAGGCAATTCGAACTGAACGCGGGTATGCAGAAAATACCTGCCGTGCCTATCTGCACAATCTTAAAGAATTTGCATCCTATGTCGGCAAAAGTCTCGAGCCTCAGGCAGATGAGTCAGGTATCAGGATCAATCAGGTTGATGCCATGATGATAAAAGATTACCTTGGTTTTTTACATGAAAAAAATAAAAAAAGTACAATTGCACGCAAACTTGCTGCAATTCGTACTTTTTTCAAATATTTAGCCAGGCGCAACATTATCCTTGAAAATCCTGCGGAACTCATACTCACACCAAAGCAGGAAAAAAGAATTCCTCCCTATATTACTGTGGATGAAGTTTTTAGACTCCTGGACTCAATAGCAACAGGTACCATTTTAGGATTAAGGAACCTTGCTATTTTCGAAACCCTCTATTCCACAGGAATACGTGTTTCTGAGCTTGCCGGAATGAATACTGATGACCTGGACCATTCAAAATTCCTGATAAAAGTTCTGGGCAAGGGTAACAAAGAACGACTTCTTCCCATAGGCAAAAAAGCTGTGGCTGCTGTTGATGCATATAGGAAAAAGCTGTACAGTAAAACAAGTATAGATATGGATGAAAACGCCCCGCTTTTTTTAAATTATAAAAACGAACGTTTAACCACAAGGTCCATTGGCAGAATTCTTGAAAAACTTGTTACTCAATGTGCATTATTAACGCCTGTTTCACCCCATACACTAAGGCATGCATTTGCCACACACATGCTCGATTCCGGCGCAGGCTTAAGAGCGGTTCAAGAGCTGCTGGGACACAAGAGCCTGTCAACAACTCAAAAATACACCCATGTAACCATCGACAGAATCATGGAAATTTATGATAAAGCTCACCCAAGGCGATAATATATTTATGGATTGGCTTTATAATTCCGGCCATTTTGGAACAGGAGATATGAGGAGTGAGGCTTGAGAATAAAGATACAGTAAAATCTTTTCTCCATACTTACAATTCAGCACTAAATGGCCCAGGATAAAGCCAAAGCTGATATTTATGTCACATAAGTGAGGTGACTTTACAACACCCTGCAATTTGTCGACCTCAAGGAATCATTATATGAATTTTCACGGAACAACAATCCTGGCTGTAAAGCATAAAGGGAAAACCGCAGTGGCCGGAGACGGTCAGGTCACTTTAAACAGCACCATTATAAAACACCACGCAAAAAAAGTTAGAAGAATCTACAATAACAGTATAATCGTGGGATTTGCAGGAACAACCGCAGATGCTCTTCACCTTTCAGAGCGTCTGGAGACAAAGCTTGAAAGGTATAACGGCAATCTGACCCGCAGTGCTGTTGAGCTTGCAAGGGACTGGCGAACAGATAAATTTCTAAGGCGCCTCGAGGCTGTGATGATCGCGGTTGATGATTCCAGAATATTCCTTATATCAGGAAACGGCGATGTAATTGAACCCGATGAGAATGTAATCGCCATCGGCTCAGGCGGCCCTGGAGCACAGGCAGCAGCCTCAGCTCTTATAAAACATACGGATATGAATGCAAAAAAAATTGTTGAAGAGGCCATGAAAATAGCCAGTTCAATATGTATATATACTAACGAATCCCTTACAATTGAAGAGTTGTAAAGTGTTGGATATAAGCAGGAAATTATATGAATGATCTTAAACCATCTGAAATAGTAATAGAACTTGACAAATATATTATTGGGCAGGAAAACGCAAAACGATCCGTGGCCATCGCCCTGAGAAACCGTTGGCGCAGACAGCAGGTACCAGAGGATATCAGAGACGAGATTGCGCCCAAAAATATAATACTCATCGGCCCCACAGGAGTAGGAAAAACAGAAATAGCAAGACGATTATCCTCACTTACGAATTCTCCCTTTACAAAGGTTGAAGCTTCGAAATTTACGGAAATAGGATATATCGGCCGGGATGTTGAATCAATGGTGAGGGATCTTCTCGACCTTACAGTGAACAAGCTTAAACTCAAAGAGCAGGATAATGTTAAGGAAAAAGCCACACATGCTGCGGAAGAAAAAATTCTTGACCTGCTCCTCCCGAAACCCAAGGGACGGCGGCATAAAAATACCGAAGAATCAAATGATCCTCCCCTGGAAATAGTTACGCACAGTTCAGAAGAGACATCTTACACCAATACCCGCGAAAAGCTGAGAACAATGCTGAAAAATGGGAAACTAGACAGCAGATATCTTGATCTTGATGTTTCCGAAAAAGCTGCACCCGTGGTGGAAATTTTTTCCAATATGGGAATAGAAGAGATGGGGCTCAATATCAAAGAGATGATCGGCGGGATGATGCCCAAGAATGTAAAGCGACGTAAGCTAAAGGTACCCGAAGCCCTGGAAATTCTGATTGCCGAGGAGATCCAGAATCTTCTTGACATGGAAAAGGTTATAAATCAGGCTATTAAAAAAGTTGAGCAATCCGGCATTATTTTTTTAGACGAAATTGATAAGATTACCGGCAAAAACGGGAGTCACGGCCCTGATGTATCAAGGGAAGGGGTTCAAAGAGATCTTTTGCCAATAGTTGAAGGATGCACAGTTTCAACCAAATATGGTCCCGTTGAAACCGACCATATACTCTTTATCGCGTCAGGAGCATTTCATGCATCTAAGCCATCTGATTTAATACCTGAACTCCAGGGGCGTTTCCCCATCAGGGTAGAGCTTAACTCCCTTGGCCAGGCCGAATTTATCAGGATATTGACCGAACCTAAAAATGCACTTGTGCTTCAGTACCATGAATTAATAAAAACAGAAGGTATTAAAATAACCTTTCAGCAAGATGCCATTGAAGAGATAGCAAAAATTGCGGAAGATGTGAATAATTTAACGGACAATATTGGAGCACGAAGACTTCATACGCTCATGGAGCGCCTCCTTGACGAGGTCCTATTTGACGCCCCTGATATGCTTGAAAAAGAGATAACCATTAACAGAAAATATGTTAATGATAAGCTGAAAGATATTAAAAACGATGAGGACCTAAGCAGGTACATATTATAACCATGCAAAATAATGTGGCAGACATATTAATTGAAGCTCTTCCTTATATACGTTTTTTTTCCGGCAAAACCATTGTAATTAAATATGGCGGCCATGCCATGGTCGACAAACAGTTAAAAGAAGATTTTGCAGCAGATATCACATTAATGAAATATATCGGCCTCAATCCTGTTGTAGTCCACGGAGGCGGCCCCCAAATCAATTCCGTTCTTGACAGCATGGGCATACTCCCCAAATTTGTAAGGGGAATGCGCTTAACCGATGAAGCCACCATGGATGTGGTGGAGATGGTATTGGGTGGCAAAGTTAACAAGGATATTGTGGGGCGAATAAACCGCCACGGTGGAAAAGCAGTCGGTTTGAGTGGAAAAGACGGGGGGCTCATATCTGCAGAAAAACTCAAAATAGTTTATCAGGAGAATGAAGACAAACCTCCTGAAATTATTGACCCTGGCCTGGTGGGGAAGGTGACCAGAATTGAAACAGAAATAATAAATACCCTGACCCAAAAAGACTTTATACCGATTATCGCCCCTGTTGGCACAGGCAGCTCCGGAGAAACATTCAATATAAATGCTGACCTTGTGGCATCAAGTATAGCCGGTGCGCTTAATGCAGAGCGGCTTCTATTTCTCACGGATGTGGATGGTGTTCTGGACAAAAAGGACTCATTAATATCTTCGATTCATGAGGATGAAATCGGTAAAATGATTGAAGATAAAATAATTTCAGGGGGTATGATACCCAAAATAGAGTATGCCCTTGCTGCACTTCAAAACGGGCTCAACAAAGTTCACATAATCAACGGCTGCAAAAGGCATGCATTAATTCTTGAGCTCTTTACTGACGAGGGAGTCGGGACTGAAGTTGTGAAATCCATGGAATTTAATATGCGCAATGGTGTAACTGCGGAGGATTAAATGGAAACCAGTGAGACAATAAATAAAGCAGATCAAGTCATAGCAAAAACCTACAAAAGATTTCCCATTGTAATAACCAAAGGGAAAGAAGCTACTCTCTGGGACAGCGAGGGGCGTTCTTATACCGATTTTGTTGCAGGAATTGCAGTTTGCAATCTTGGACACGCGCATCCTGATATTGCCAGGGCATTATCGGATCAGGCCGAAAAACTGCTTCATGTTTCAAATCTTTATTATACCAGCCCTCAGACCGAACTTGCTTCATTGCTCGTTGAAAAAAGTTTTGCGGACAGGGTTTTTTTCTGCAACAGTGGCGCCGAAGCAAATGAAGCAGCAATAAAGCTGGCAAGAAAGTATTTTAATGATAAAAAAGAAGAAAAGCGTTATACCATAATCACCATGGAAAAATCTTTTCATGGCCGCACCATGGCCACACTCTCTGCAACAGGTCAGGATAAAATTAAAGCAGGGTTTGACCCAAGACTGGAAGGCTTTGAATTCATCCCCTTTAACAATGTTGATGCATTACAAAAAAAAATTAATTCATCCACCTGCGCTGTACTCGTTGAACCAATACAGGGGGAAGGGGGCGTACGCTGTCCCGATCCTGAATATTTTCAAAAAGTAAGGGAAATTTGTGATAAAACAGGCACTCTCCTTATATTTGACGAAATTCAGACAGGCATAGGCCGCACAGGCAAACTTTTTGCCTATGAAAATTATGGTATTGAACCTGACATAATGACCCTGGCAAAGGCCCTTGCCAATGGACTACCCATTGGAGCAATGCTGGCCAAAGAAGAAATTGCCGAAGCATTTGGACCAGGCACCCATGCATCCACATTTGGAGGAACTCCGATTGTTACTGCAGCTTCCCTTGAGGTACTTAAAACAATCAGCAAAGAAAAAATAATCGACCATGCCCTCAACATGGGTAAATATTTTATAAAACAACTTAACTATTTAAAAGAGAAGCATGCCTCTGTGGAAGATGTACGGGGAATTGGCCTCCTCCTCGGAATGAAGATCAATGCAGACGGAGACCTCATCGTAAAAAAATGCATGGAAAAAGGATTTCTGATTAATTGTATTCAGGGGAATATCCTCAGGTTTATTCCCCCCCTTATAATAAAAGAAAAAGAGATTGATGCGTTAATCAGCTGCCTGGACAACATTTTATAAAACCTTAAAGCGAAATACTAAAATGGAAAACAACCTACTCTCACTTTCGACCCTGGATAAGGAAGATTTTGATTATCTTCTTACAAGAGCTCTTGAATTAAAACAAAGGCATGAACAAAATATTTCAGATCTCCCCCTGGCCGGTAAAACAGTCGGGCTGATCTTTGAAAAGCCCTCAACACGCACCCGCATATCTTTTGAGGTTGCGACATCACAGCTTGGAGGGGCATCGATTTTTATAAACTCCCAAGAGACACAAATGTCACGGGATGAGCCGATAAAAGATACCGCAAGGGTTCTTTCAAACTATTTAGACTGCCTGGTCATCAGAACATATGACCAGAAAATAATAGAAGAATTTGAAAAGTTTTCCACCATACCTGTTATTAATGCATTAACAGATCTTTACCACCCATGTCAGATACTAAGTGACCTTATGACAGTAGTGGAATATAAAGGTGGATATAAGGGGCTGAAAATTGCCTGGGTGGGGGACGGAAATAATGTGGCCAACTCCTGGATTAACGCAGCCGGGATACTTGATCTTAACCTTGTCCTGGCATGCCCTGAAAATTATCAGCCGAATCCTGAAAGCATAAAAAGTGCCCTGGCTGCAGGGAAGGGAAAAATTGAAATTATTGCCGACCCTGTGCAGGCGGTGGAAAATGCAGATGTAATCTACACAGATGTATGGGCAAGCATGGGCCAGGAGGAAGAACTGGAAAAAAGAAAACAATTATTTAAACCTTTCCAGGTAAACTCAAAGCTTGTGAGCATGGCCGCAAAGGACGCTATAATTATGCACTGCCTCCCAGCCCACAGAGGTGAAGAAATTAGCGATAAAGTCATGGAAGGGGAACAATCTGTGATATGGGACCAGTCTGAAAATAAACTTCACATGCATAAGGCAATTCTTGAAACATTTTTGTAGATATAGACCGTCACATAAATAGACTTTAAGGTAAGGAGATATACCAGTGTCTGAAAAGATAGAAAAAGTAATATTAGCATATTCCGGGGGGCTCGACACATCAGTGATCCTGAAATGGCTAATTGAAACGTATAAATGTGATGTTATAACATTTTCAGCAGATATCGGCCAGGAAGAAGAATTAAACGACATAGAGGAAAAAGCCAAAAAAACCGGTGCCTCAAAAGTATATATAGATGACCTGACAGAAACATTTGCCGCAGATTTTGTTTTTCCTGCTTTTAGGGCAAATGCCATTTATGAAGGGGAATATCTTCTGGGGACAGCCCTTGCACGGCCATTAATTGCCCAGCGCCAAATGGAAATAGCCGGTATTGAAAATGCAGATGCTGTGAGTCACGGCGCCACAGGAAAAGGGAATGACCAGGTAAGATTTGAGCTAGGTTATTTTGCCCATGATCCCCATATTAAAATAATTGCCCCATGGAGAGAATGGGACTTAAACTCCAGAACAAGCCTCATGGCCTTTGCTGAAAAACATGGAATCCCTGTACCAACAACTAAAAAAAATCCATACAGCACAGACAGAAACATGCTTCACATAAGCTATGAGGGTGGAATTTTAGAAGATCCCTGGAACCAGCCACCAGAAGATATGTTCACACTTACAACTTCACCCAAAGACGCCCCCTGCACCCCTGAAGTAATTGAAATAACATTTGAAACAGGAAACCCGGTTGCCATAAACGGTAAAGAGATGACTTCTGCAAATATCCTCAGGGAGCTTAACAGGCTTGGGGGGAGCCATGGAATAGGAAGGTTGGATATTGTTGAAAACCGCTATGTTGGAATGAAATCAAGGGGTGTATATGAAACTCCAGGGGGAACAATCCTCAGAAAAGCCCACATGGCAATGGAATCGATCACCATGGATCGTGAGGTAATGCATCTAAGGGACTCCCTTATTCCTAAATACTCTGAAATCATATATAATGGATTCTGGTTTTCCCCTGAAATGAAACTTTTACAAAATATGATAGACCAGACCCAGATAAATGTTTCCGGCATTGTCCGTATTGAACTTTACAAAGGGAACTGCACTACTCTGGGGCGTAAATCTGACCTATCCCTTTACAGTGAAGATTTTGCAACTTTTGAGGATGATAATGTTTTTACGCAAAAAGATGCTGAAGGTTTTATCCGGCTAAATGCTTTACGTTTGCGCATACAAAAATTGATGTCAAAATAACTATGGAAACTAAAACAGCAAAAAAACCATGGGACGGCAGATTTACTGCCGGAACAGACCAGCTCGTGGAAGCCTTTACCTCTTCCATACAGATAGACAAACATCTCTACTCCCATGATATAGAAGGCAGCATAGCCCACAGCAGCATGCTTGCCAAACAATCTATTATTACGGAGGATGAAGCTTCCGAAATAATTCTGGGGCTGAAAAATATCAAAAAAGAGATCGAAAACGGCACATTCCTGTTTAACGACAGTCTGGAAGATATACATATGCACATAGAGGCCAGACTGATTCAAACAGTTGGGAAAGCTGCTCAAAAGCTCCATACAGCACGGAGCAGAAATGATCAGGTTGCCCTTGATGTAAGGCTCTACTTAAAGCATGAGATTTTAATAATCATAGAAAGTCTCAATCAGTTAAAAAAAACCATCCTCTCCTCTGCAAAAAAATATATTGATGTTATTTTGCCTGGATACACCCATCTTCAAAGGGCACAGCCGGTCTTGTTTTCCCATCACATGATGGCCTATTATGAGATGTTTTCAAGGGATTATGAAAGATTCCATGATTGTCTGAAACGGACAGATGTGATGCCTCTGGGCTCAGCAGCCCTTGCCGGGACCACCTACCCCATAGACAGGGAGTATACTGCAAACCTTCTCAGATTCTCAAAAATATCGGAAAACAGCATAGACTCTGTATCGGACAGAGATTTTATTATGGAATTCCTGTCCGCCGCCAGTATTTGCATGGTACATTTCAGCCGCCTTTCCGAGGAATTTATCCTCTGGTCATCATATGAGTTCAATTTTATTGAGCTACCCGATTCCTTCGCAACGGGGAGCAGCATAATGCCCCAAAAGAAAAATCCTGATATATGCGAACTAATACGGGGAAAAGCAGGGAGAGTCTTTGGCGATTTAGTTGCGATTTTATCAATGATGAAATCCCAGCCCCTGGCCTACAACAGGGACATGCAGGAAGATAAAGAGCCTCTTTTTAATTCTGTTGATATATTAAAATCATCCATTGCAATATATACTAAACTACTCCCGGAAATAAAAATAAACGCTAAAACCATGGCACAGGCAGCATCAAAAGGTTTTTTAAATGCAACGGACCTGGCAGATTACCTGGCAAGCAGGGGGCTTCCCTTTAGAAAAGCCCATGCCTGCGCAGGAAATGCTGTAAATTATGCCCTTAGCAGGAATAAAGAACTTCATGAATTAACCTTAGATGAGTTAAAAAACTTTTCCACATTAATAAAAGAAGATATATATGAAGCCTTAACTTTAAAACAGATGATAAACAGAAGAAATTCTTCCGGCGGCACAGCCACAGAAAATGTAAAAGCTGCCATAAAAAAAGCTGAAAAAATGGTCAAATGAAACATCATTTAACACTTAATTCTGTTACAAACCTCATTTTTTTAATTCTGCTCATCTTTTTTTTTGCAGGATGCGGAAAAAAAGGGCCCCCTGCCCCGCCTGGTCAAAAATCTATCCCTGTGGTAACAGATTTAAGTTATGGTATAGATAATAATATACTCATACTTTCATGGTCAAAGCCCACAGAAAAAGGGAAAGCTGACCTTGCAGGCTTTGCTATAGACAGATCAAGAAAAAAAATCGAAGATCAGGATTGTAAGGGCTGCCCTGGTGCCTTTAAACAGATTGCCCATGTCACTCCCCAGGGCACAAAAGATACCTTTGAATATAAAGATCGGCTTAAAGCAGGGTACCACTATATATACAGAATCAGGGTTTACACAAAAAATAAAATTCATGGTCAAGGCTCAAATATTATTGAATTTTCATTTTAAAAAAGGACGTTCTTCAAATTTAGTTTGCACTTTATTTTCTGGATTCCCGTTTCACGGGAATAACATATGGAAAAACTTTTAAGTTGAGGAGATAGAATGATACTGAAACAGGAACTCCTTAAATCCAGAATATTAATTATTGACGATAATCCATTAAATGTTGCTTTTCTTAAAAAAATCCTTTTTGCGGAAGGGTACTCTTCGGTTGTGGGGATAACCGACTCCAGGAAGGCTGAAGAGATCTATCTTACATTGAAACCTGATCTTGTACTGCTCGATATCAATATGCCCCACATTGATGGATACAGGATAATGGACATGTTAAAAAAGATCGAAGGGACTTCCTATATACCGGTTCTTGTGCTGACAGCATCACAGGCCAGAGAGACCAGAATTAGAGCATTATCTGAAGGGGCCCAGGACTTTTTGACAAAACCTTTTGAAAAGGTTGAAACCCTTACAAGAATTAAAAATCTGCTGAGGGTCAGACTCCTGCATAATAATGCAAAAAATCAGAATATCATTCTTGAGCAGAAGGTTGAAGAGCGAACAGTTCAGCTTCGAACCACACGTCTTGAAATTATTCATCGCCTGGGCAGGGCAGCTGAATACCGTGATAACGATACCGGTTCCCATATTATCCGAATGAGTCACATGTGTGTTCAGCTGGGACGGCTGGCCGGGATGACAGCCCAGAAATTAGACCTTCTTTTAGACACTACTCCCATGCATGATATCGGTAAAATTGGCATACCAGACAAAATCCTGCTAAAACAGGGGAAACTGGACGCAGAAGAATGGAAAATAATGCAAACCCACACCACCATTGGGGCAAACATCCTTGATGGCCATGATTCTGAGCTGATGACGTCGGCACGCGACATAGCTTTAACCCACCACGAAAAATGGGACGGTTCAGGGTATCCCCTAAACCTGGAAGGTCTTGGAATACCTTTTGAAAGTCGAATAACCGGAATTGTAGATACTTTTGACGCACTCACCTCAAGGAGACCTTATAAAGACCCCTACCCCACAGATAAGGCCTGTGCCATTATTAAAGAAGAGCAGGGGAAACATTTTGACCCGGAATTAACAGATCTGTTCCTCAATAATATTGATAAGTTCATTCAAATAAAAAATAAATTTTCAAATAAAGAGAATCTGGTTTTAAAAAATTTCCAATTGAGTGATAGAGATAAAGCAGCAATGCGTCTATAATTTCCCCAGCGCCCCAGCCATTTCAAGGAGCTGATTTGCAGCGCCTGCAACCTGTTTTGCTCCATCCTCTGCTTCATGGACCAGCACGGTAATATCTTCTACTCCCAGGGCTGCTTGCTCAACACCGCTTTTCTGCTGATTTATTGACAAATTTATTTCATCCATGGATGCCATGACCTGCTCTGTAAAATCGGTTATCCTGTTAAGATCATCCTTTACCTCCTGGGAAAACAGAATCCCCTTTTCCACAGCTTTTATACCATCTTCTGTTGACATAATTGTTTTATTGGAATCTGTCTGTATATCATCTATAATAGACTTCACCTCTTTAGCCGATTCAACACTCCGCTCAGCAAGTTTTATGATTCTGTCAGCCACCGCCATGAATCTTTCACCTATTTCCCCTGCTCCTGCAGCTTCAATGGTGGCATTATAGGACAACACTGTCATCTGCTGTGAAAGCTCGTTTATCACATCGAGGACAACCCCTATATGCTGGGATTTTTCACCCAGGGAAAGCATGTTGGCCGCACTTATTTCCACCTTTTCCTGAATCATCTTTATCCCGTCAATTGCATGGTCAAGGGATGTATGCCCACTTTCAACAGCTGCTTTTGTCTCTTTGGCCACAGCTATGGCAGCAGATGATGTTCCGGAGATCTGTTTTGATGTGGCAACCAGTTCCTGCATGACTGAACTTATTTCTGACACGGCTGATGTATGCAGCGATGCAGATTTAAGCTGCTGGTCTGAATTTGCATGAAGCTCCCCGGAAGCTGTATGGATATCATTTTTCACAAAGACCAAGGGGAGGACCAGTGATCTGTAAAAATACCAGTAGAGACCCGCAAGAAGGATAAAACTGGCAAGGAGAAGAGAAGTCGCTGTTAAAGAGACAAAACGGGTAGCTGCATTGACTATTTCAGAATATTTTCTATGCTCCTTTGTTACTTTACCTGAAAAAAGTTCCATCTCTTCAACAAGCTTGCCGTGGGAAATATTATGCTCCCTGTACTCTTTTATTGTTTTTTCCATGCCTGCATTTAGTTCCAGATTCTCCTGCGCAATTTCAAAAACTTCCCCAAAGCCTGCCACAATAAACATTATTTTTTCAGCAAAATTTACCATATCAAGAACCGATTGAGTTTCGTTAGTCATCTCCCTTAATAACTGATTTAGTCCCATCTCGTCTATGATTTCTGATTCCGCATCAAAAATCCTGTTTATTTTATTTAAATGCTCCCCTGGCACCTCTCTCTCCGTTAAAATTTTCAGATAAACTTTATAGTCACCAAAAAGTTTGGCATGCATTCCTGCTGTTTTTTGAAAAGTAGCAGTCTTTGAGACCTCTATTACACAAACAATTACTGTTAATCCCAGAACAAAATGTATAACAATAAGCAGCCTGAATACCTGTTTCAAACTTAAATTCTGAAGTTTTTTAAACATAATCCCTCCATAGTATATTATGGTAATATGTGCTCCCAGGATATTGGAAATTCAATAAAAAAAACAGAAAACAATCATATTTATTATAATAAGCTATATTTAAGGATAAAATTAAAGTCAAAAACTTTTTCGATATATATAATAGATACTTAAAACCAGATGGGAAAACAGGAATCAACACCTGTCAAAAAAAAAATTAAAACTACAAACTTTCCTTATTATACCTTGGCGTTGACAAGGAAGAGACCAGAGCATATATTTGCAACATAACCTATTTAAATCAAATTTATAACAAAATCGAAAGGACTTCTCCCATGCCTCAGCATATTATAATTGAAAAAAAAGATAAAATCGGCAAAATCTTCTTTAATAATCCAAAACATTTTAATCCAATGACACCGGATATGATGAAAGAGGTAAAAGAAGCTGTAGATGACCTGGAAGCAGATGAGAGTATACGCGTAATTATCTTTACTGGTAAAGGAAAGGGATTTTCATCCGGGGCAGATTATAATTTCATGAACAAAATAACAAAAATGAGTCCCACGCAGATTAAAAATAATGTTTATGCATATTTTACAGGGGGAATAAAAGCGATTAAACTGTGTAAAAAACCGACCATAGCGGAAGTAAGAGGACCTGCCGTGGGGGGAGGATGTGAGCTTGCCCTGGCTTGTGATTTCAGAATCGTCTCTGAAACAGCACTATTTAAAGAAGCATGGGTCAAACTGGGACTGATATCACCACTTGGAGGAATGTTTCTCCTTCCCCGTCTTGTGGGCCTGGCAAAAGCTACTGAAATGTTTATGCTGGGTAAACCTGTTGACGGGCAGGAGGCTGAACGTATCGGTCTTGCCAATAAATGCGTCCCTGACAGCAGGTTAGAAGAAGAGACCCTTGCTTTGGCAGCAGAATTATCCACAGGAGCACCCCTTGCTTTATCAGCAATTAAAGAAGGGCTGCGCCGTGGTATGGAATCTACTCTTTTTACAGAATGGGAAACAAATTCATTTATCCAGGCCACCCTTTTAAGCTCTAACGATTTTGCGGAGGCTGTAAACGCAATCAACGAATCCCGGGAAGCAATTTTTAAAGGGGAATAGGAAGCCTGCAAAAAAACGGAGCTTAGCAAATAGCTAATCCCTGAGCAAAAACCCTGTCCCCATCCTATTTAAGCAGGGAATCCAGCTTTTTTTCCTGTTCAAGAGCATAAAGTTCATCACAGCCGCCAACGTGGTGATCACCTATAAAAATCTGGGGAACCGTTTTTCGCCCTCCACTTTTTTTTACAACTTCAGCGACCAGCTCAGGATTTTTATCAACACGCAACTCCTTGTACTCAACTTTTTTAGATTCCAGAAGCTGTTTAGCCTTTACACAATAGGGGCAGTTCTCAGATGAATATATAATGACATTTTTCATAAATGATCCTCCTGTTGATCTTACTATCCGCAGATAATGTACGTGTAAAAAATGATTTACAATAAATTCCTCAGCCTTCTATACAATTATTAAGTAACGGAGATGAAATAAGTTGAGCAGAAATAGCGCAACTTATAAAATTTTCGCTCCTAATCCTTTATTTTGTATATAAAGAACTTATAAATAGCAATCAACTTTTAAGAAACTCCAGACCAGGAGAATAGTATTATGAAAAAAGTGATCGTAACAGCCGCAATAACAGGTGCTATCCATACTCCCACCATGTCTGAATATCTCCCCATAACCCCAGGGCAGATAATCGATGAAATAATTGCTGTTCACGAGGCAGGGGGAAGCATATGCCATGTTCATGTCAGGGACCCTAAAACAGGAAAACCGGTTTCAGACACAGGAATCTACAGTGAAATTGCCAAAGAGGTAAAAAAAAAGTGCGATATCATTCTCTGCATTACCACAGGGGGCGGCCTTGGAATGAGTGGGAAAGAACGTGTCAAGACAGTGACCGACCTGGCTCCTGAGCTGGCATCTTTTAACGCCGGATCTGTAAATTTTGCCCTGTTTCATGCCGCAAAAAAGTACAAAAACTGGAAATACGACTGGGAACAGCAATATCTTGAAATGACTGAAGATTACATTTTTTCAAATACATTCAAAACAATGCGCGAATTTTGCGGTTATTTTAATGAACAGAATACAAAACCCGAATTTGAAATTTATGACGCAGGAATGATAAATAATGTGGCCTTTTTAATTGACCAGGGCTACATAAAAAAGCCTTATTATCTGCAATTTGTAATGGGAATCCTTGGGGGAATCACCGCAAGTCCCGAAAACCTGATCTTTCTTGTGGACTATGCAAAACGGCAAATTGGTGATTTTGAGTTTTCAGTCTGCGCAGCCGGTAAATTCCAGTTTTCCATGTGTACCCAGTCTCTTCTTTTAGGGGGACATGTTCGGGTAGGCATGGAAGACAACCTCTATATAGAAAAGGGGGTTATGGCCAAAAGCAATGGAGAACAGGTTGCAAAAATTATTCGTATTGCAGGGGAATTGGGTCTTGAACCTGCCACTCCTGAAGAAGCCAGAAAAATCCTTGGACTAAAGGGCTTAAATAAGGTAAAATATTAATATTTTTCTGACTATTCAGCTGATATGTATAGCTTCTAAGTAACAAAGGTTTAAATTCAGCATGCAACGCTGTACAATTTAATGTCCGGGATTTTATACCACCTGGAAATAGAACCCGGGAGGATTACACATATGATTAATCGAGGTTACTACAACGGTTTCGGAGGAGCATATCTTCCTGAAATTCTCATCGCAACATTTGACGAACTCGAACAGACCTTTACCAAAGCAAAAAATGACCCCTCTTTTTGGCAGGAATATTCCGAAATCATGTCAAACTATTCATGCAGACCTACTCCTCTTACTTTTGCGAATAATCTGACCCGGCATTTCAACGGAGCACGAATCTATGTAAAAAGGGAAGATCTTAATCATACAGGTGCACATAAGGCAAACAATGTTATGGGCCAGGGACTTCTCGTACAAAAAATGGGGAAGACCCGCGTAATAGCTGAAACAGGAGCAGGGCAGCATGGGGTTGCAACAGCCACCATGGCTGCCAAATTCGGATTTCAGTGCACCATATACATGGGAGAAATCGATGTAAGACGCCAAATGCCCAATGTTTTCTGGATGGAGCGCCTGGGGGCTGAGGTCATACCTGTAAAGGACGGAACCAAAATTTTAAAAGATGCCATAAACGAGGCTTTCCGAGACTGGGTTACAAATATGGATTCCACCCATTACGTTCTTGGAACCGCATGCGGACCCCACCCCTTTCCTGAAATGGTATCCTTTTTTCAATCGATCATAGGCAAAGAGGCCAGAAAGCAGATCCTTGAAAAAGAAAAACAGCTCCCTGCAAGGGTCTATGCATGTGTTGGGGGTGGCTCCAACGCAATGGGAATATTCCAGGGTTTTATGGATGATCCCGTGGAACTTGTGGGAGTGGAGGCAGGGGGCCTGGGACTAAATACCGGCCGACACGCGGCCAGACTTTCTTCTAAAGACGGGAGTATCGGTATTGCCCAGGGATATAAAACATATTTTCTCCAGGACAATGACGGCCAGATGAAGGAGACCCACTCCGTTTCCGCAGGGCTCGACTATGTTGGCGTTTCACCCATTCTGTCAAGCCTGAAGGAGAGCGGCCGGGTCCGTTTTGAAGCGGCCACGGATAAAGAAGTGATCAATGCAATGTCATTAACAATGAAAAAAGAGGGGCTCATACCGGCTTTGGAGTCTGCCCATGCTTTTGTTCAGGCATTTAAAGAAGCGCCTGATATGCCAAAGGAAGATATTATTATAATCAACCAGTCAGGACGGGGAGATAAGGATATCTTCACAGTTGCAGATGCCTTTTCAGACCCCAAATGGAAGGCATTTATCAAAGCAAAGGCCAAGGAGTACAAATAATGCTTGAATCGTACCTTAAAAAAATACTGGAAAAAAAAAAGATCCTCCTTATGACCCATATTGTCCTTGGTTATCCATCATTTGAGGACTCATATAAAATAATAGCAGAAATGGTCAAAGCAGGGGTCGATCTCATGGAACTCCAGATCCCGTTTTCTGAACCAATAGCAGACGGCCCTGTTATTCTCCATGCGAATCAGAAAGCTCTGGAAGGGGGATCAACCGTACAAAAATGTTTTGACTTTGCAGATAAAGTCACCAGTGATTTCAACATTCCATTCCTCTTTATGAGTTATTATAATATTCTCTTTAAGTATAAGGTGGACAGATTTGTGAATAAAATGGCCGAAATAGGTATAAAAGGGGCCATTGTCCCGGACCTCCCCCCTGAAGAAGGGAAAGAATATATAAATGCAATGACAGAAAAAAATCTTACCCCTATTTTTATTTTTTCACCAGCCACAACATCTGAGAGGATGAAATATATAGCATCCCATGGAAAAGGATTTATATACTGCGTGGCAAGAAAAGGTGTAACAGGAGCAAACACAACCTTTACAAACCAGCTGGATGATTATCTCAGCTTGTGCAGAAAAGCTACTGACCTTCCCCTTGCCCTGGGTTTCGGCGTTAAAGATAAAGCTGATATCGATTTTTTAAAAGGAAAGGCCGATATAGCGGTCCTGGGTTCTCAAACAATCCGCCTGATAAAAGAACAGGGAGTTAATGCTGTGGGCGGATTCATAAAAAGTTTAAGGTAGATTATGGCTAAAATTCAAGCTCTTATTTTAACAGGATACGGACTTAATTGTGACCATGAAACAGCGCACGCGTTTAATCTTGCAGGAGCCATGGCTAGCAGAGTCCACATAAATGAACTTATAAACGGCTCTGTATCCCTGGATGATTTCCAGATCATGGCATTTGTGGGGGGATTCAGCTGGGGAGACGACCATGGAGCAGGAGTAATTCAGGCTGTCCGCATGAAAACAAGAATGGGTGAAAAAATACTTGAATTCGTGGAAAAAGGGAACCTTATTATCGGAATCTGCAATGGTTTTCAGACCCTTGTAAACATGGGGCTTCTCCCGGGATTTAAAACTGAAAAATCTTTTGATAAAAACCGAAAACGCTGTGTTGCACTTACATATAACGATTGCGGAAATTTCCGGGACGACTGGGTCACATTAAAAACAAACTCCACGTCAAAATGTGTCTTTACCAAAGGGATGGATACAATGGAACTTCCCATCCGGCACGGCGAAGGAAAATTTTATGCTGACACCTCTGTTATCAAACATCTTCTGGAAAATAACCAGGTCGCAATCCAATATGCCATGCCTGACGGAGCCCCTGCAAAGGGAAACTTTCCCCACAATCCCAATGGGTCCGTGGATGATATTGCAGGGATATGTGATTCAACAGGCCGTATCTTTGGGCTGATGCCGCACCCTGAAGCATTTAATCACTGGACAAACCATCCTGACTGGACACGAATTAAAGAGAGACTTAAACGTGAAGGAAAAACCCCTGACAAAGGGATCACCGCTGGGATACGCATATTCAAAAACGGAGTAGATTACTTAGCTGATTAAGTTGTAACTATTCAGTGTTACTGATTTAAGAGACGCAACAGGTATGAACCGATTAAAACAGCCTATTTTTATTTACTTAGCCGTAAACAAAACAAGGAACAGATAAATGAAAAACATACTAACACATATACTAATGAAAATATCTGACCGGATAACTCCGCTAAATGCAATATCCGGTTATGAATTAATGCGGGTAATCGACGCTGAGCATGAACAATTAACAGATGACAAAAAAAAATCTTTAAAAAATACATTTGGAGATGATATTCTGGAGAAAATTTTCTTCAGCATCACAGGAGCCGACAAGATTTCAGTTTTTTCTCCGGATATGCATGTAAGAATCAACCACCTTGGAGAAATTTTTTTCTGCCCCCCCACACATAAATATATGCCGGGTGAGATCGCCAAAGCGTATAAAAGACTCATGAAGCTCCGTTTTCCCGAAATCTCCCAGGAGATTGACAATCTTGTCATCGACTTTATGAGAAAATCAGAATATAAATTATCCGAGTCAAATTCAACATTGAAAAACGTTCACAAAGCCTATTTAGCTGAAAGTGATGAATTTAAAGTCCAGGTTCACATCTTTCCTTCCATTATATTTGTTGACGACAGTTTAAAAAAGATCAGGGAAGCAAAAGAGAACAATATTATAATCGTTCCCCAGGAGCAGAGCCCTGCACCTTTTGTCAATTTTATAAGGGAATATCCTGAATTAGTAGAAAAGGAATCGAAAGTACTCATATGGGTTGCCGACATCAACACAAAAAATATAAGCCCCTTTGTGGGTCTCCCCAGGGATGAAGCCTTCTGGATGAATCTGGCCAATCCTAAAAGGTCCCTCCAGTCGGCCCGTGTGTGGAGCCAGGGAGTTATAAGATCCCAGGTATTAGACGGCAGCATTTAAATTCCCTTAGGAACGAAATAGCTTGTCTTTTGGCCAATCTACTTCGTTGCATCAAAGGCCGAATGTATAGCAACCTTTAATGCGCCTTGTATATGGACCAAAATCCTGCGCTATTTCTGCTCAACTTATTTCATCTCCGTTCCTTAATTGGTAACTTCTCGACAAGCAAAGGTTTTTAAATTTAATTCCCAGCTTTGGATTCATGCAGCATTTGTCCAAACTTATTGAGAAGTTACCTGGCGGGACACTAAATAGCTGTTCCCAGATTGATCTTATCAAGTATTTTTCCCACCGCTACAACTGCAGGTGAATCATCCGGAAGGTTTATAAGGGGTTTGCCGATCTCATCATACATGGTGACATTTGGATCGATGGGAACAGTCCCTGCAATCTGGACCCCATATTTTTCGGCAATCTCACCAAACTTTTTAATCTGTTCCTCAGAAGCCCTGTTCAAAATAACATAAATATTTTCAAATGTAATCTCAAGGCTTTCAGCAATTTCCCGAATAAGCTTGGCAGTATTTAACCCCCTCCATGTGGCATCTGTCACGATTATCATATTATCCACATTTCTTGTTGTTCTTCGGCTTAAATGTTCAAGCCCTGCTTCACAATCGATGATTGTCACATCATAACGATGAGCAAATTTTTCTATGGCATGCCTCAAAATATCATTCACAAGGCAGTAACATCCCGGACCTTCCGGCCGTCCTATTCCCAAAACAGAAACATTGGGCATCTCCGCAAGAATATCCCGAATCTGATATTCGAGCATCATATCCACAGGAAGATCAGGAGTGGGTCCCCTTCCAGGACCTTTTACCAGACTCTCCCTTATATCTCCGATGGTCTTTTTAAGAGTAACGCCTAGCGCAGGCGGCAAAGTGGTTGCAGGATCAGCATCTATGGCCAGAATTTTCAGGTCCCTTTTTCTGAGATGTTTTATTATAATCGTTGATATAACTGTCTTTCCTGTACCGCCCTTACCAGAAAGCGCAATTATGGTTTTCTTTTTTTCATTTGAACTGTTCTCTTTTATTTTTGCCATATATCCCCCAAAAAACCGATCAGGCCTTTTTAATAACATTCTTTTTCTAATGATCAAATTTGTCACAACTCAAATGTATTAAATTACCACAATGTACCCACCAAATCAACCACCAAGATAAATTGTCAAATAAATTGATTTTTCGGGAATCCGTGTAATTTTCATTCTGGCTTCTCCTTTGATGCAAAATTACTTGATATTATTTGATAATTTGAATATTATATACAAATTTATAGTTGAAGCTACCTTTTTGCTTTACCTACATAGTATGTTCACCCGACATTAGAAACCGTGGTGTTTTTTTAAAAGGCATTCTTTAATCGGGAGGTTATACATTTATCAAGGGTCTCGCTTATCATTGCCCAGCCCCTGCTGCATTGACGTTCGCTTTGATCGAATCAACCCTCATCGAAAAAAAGCATTAAATATTGAAGGACAAAGATCAATACCTTCGCCAAATTAAAAAAATAGAGAAAATCAGCTTTTTCTGTTTTTGTAACGTGTTGATTTTGTTAATGTTTAAAAAATAATTTTTTACAAAAACAGACCAAAATGCAAATTGGCGAAGGTATTGAAAGATGAAAGCGTTTAGTGTAAATCACATTCCGCACTCGCCGGAACGGTCAAACCTTTTGGGGTCGCACGGGCATAGCCCGTGGTTTAATCAGATTATTGATTTTAAAAAAGGAGATTACATATGGAAGGTTTAATTTCAAAGGTATGGGAGTTGTTGACCATTTACGGGCTTAAAGTCATTGCAGCCGTTGTCGTTTTTGTTGTGGGGCGATGGATTGCTAAGGGTTTAACAAAGTTTGCGAAAACCATGATGGACAAAAAACAGATTGATCCCACCATCCTATCTTTTGCTGCGAACATGGTTTATACTGCATTATTGTTGTTTGTTATTATGGCGGCTCTCGCTCAACTGGGGATTCAAACGACCTCATTTATTGCAATTATCGGTGCGGCAGGTTTGGCTGTTGGCCTTGCGCTGCAAGGATCTTTGTCAAATTTTGCAGCCGGCTTTCTGATGATCATTTTTCGTCCATTCAAAGTCGGTGATTATATTGAAGGCGCAGGGGTTAACGGTACTGTTGAAGCCATCCAGATATTTACTACACAACTACTGACACCTGACAATCGGACTGTAATTATTCCTAACTCCGCTTTGACTGCAGGCAACATCACCAACTGGTCTGTCAAGGGAACCCGGCGCGTTGATTTGGTGATGGGGATTGGGTACGAAGATGACATTGATAAAGCAAGGGCGATAATGGCCGATATTCTATCAAAGGACGAACGTATTCTTAAAGATCCCGCCCCTCAGATTGCCGTTGTAGAATTAGCAGACAGCAGTGTAAATTTTGTGGTGCGTCCTTGGGTAAAGTCGGAACACTACTGGAATGTTTATTTTGATACCACCGAGAAGATTAAAAAAAATTTTGATGCTCAAGGCATCAGCATCCCCTTCCCCCAAAGCGATGTACATCTGTATGAGCATAAGCAATAAAAAGCAAAAACAAGCTTGTGTTTCTTTAAATTCAGATATCGTGGTGGAGACTCAGGGCTCACTAAAAAGAACTTTACATTTTAAGCTCCGATGCACCCCGCCTGGCTGCGTTGCGAAAGCTCGGAATGCTTGAGTGTTCCTGCACGTGCGCGCCTTGCCAGCCAGGTGCCTCAATACTTAAAATTGTGAACTTATTTTTGTGCGCCCCTAACATCTTACTTTCATTATACGCAGAGGCATACCCTGTCTGGACTATCAGCGGTGGTGATATAAATCAGAAGGTATGCCTGAGGGTATTTCATAAACATTAAATGAAAAAAATCCCGCAGATATTCCTTATTTGTAACATATACAACTGGTCGGCTCGCTTTTTTAAATATTTCAATATTATTTTTTTCATCCGCTGTTTTAAAGCTCAAATAATTACGGAAAGCTAAATTGTCAGAAGCGTAAAGAAGATCAAAAAACCACAACCCATTTAAACATATAAAACAGGCGGACAACAAAATAAAACTGCAAACAGCACCCCTTCTTACTTTAATAATCATGAAAATACCTTAATTTTTTGATAAGGAACGGAGATGAAATAAGTTGAGCAGAAATAGCGCAGGATTTTGGCCCATATACAAGGCGCATTAAAGGTTGCATACTATACGTATTCGGCCTTTGGTGCAACGAAGTAGATGGGCCAAAAGACAAGCTATTTCGTTCAACTTATAAAATTTTCGTTCCTAAGTATTCAGCTGATATGTGCGGCAGCAGCCAACAAGCAATCACCCCATTATTTAAAATATCTATTTATGCATCAGTCAAGCTGAAAAGCACGCTCCCCATGAAGTGCAGTATCAAGACCCAGAACCTCATCATCTTTTTCAACTCTTATCCCCCCTGTAATCAGTTTTGTCACATAAATTACAATCAGGGTTCCAATACCCGAGAATCCTGCAGTAATAACAATGGAAAGAGCCTGGATTCCAACCTGTTTTGGATTTCCGTAAAAAAGACCGGAAACTCCCGAAGTAACTTCAGGGGATGCAAAAAGTCCCGTTGCCATGGCGCCCCAGATACCACAGAGTCCATGAACTCCAAAAGCATCAAGGGAATCGTCATATCCCATACGATGTTTTAAAACAGAAACACTAAAAAAGCCGATTAAACCTGCAACAAGGCCAATGATTATAGATGCGGGCATGGTAACGAAACCAGCTGCCGGAGTAATACCCACAAGGCCTGCAACCGCACCCGATGCTATACCGAGCAGGGTCGGTTTTTTGCTGTGAAGCCATTCCCCCATCATCCAGGCAATGCCCCCCATGGCGGCCGACGTGTTTGTTACAAGAAAGGCGGATGCGGCAATTCCATCAGCTGCAAGGGCGCTTCCTGCATTAAACCCAAACCACCCGAACCAGAGAAGACCGGCACCAAGAGCTGTGAGAGTAACACTTGACGGAAACATGGCCTCCCTGCCGTAACCGTGCCGCTTGCCTAAAACAAGACAAAGAACAAGGCCAGCAACACCTGCATTGATATGAACCACGTTTCCACCAGCAAAATCAAGGGCGCCGATTTTGTCTAAAATTCCGCCGCCCCAGGCCCAATGGCATACAGGGGTATAAATAAAAGTAACCCAGAGAATTGTAAAAACAATCCATGATGAAAATTTCATTCTATCAACAACTGCACCCAGAATAAGGGCAACAGTGATACATGCAAAGGTCATCTGAAATACAATAAAAAGATATTCGGGGATGGTTCCACTGACACTATGAATTGAAACACCGTTTAAAAAGAGTTTTTCAAGATTACCGATCATGTAGTTGAAATCCGTACCAAATGCCAGAGTGTAGCCCCAGCCGACCCAGATAACACTGACAAGGCAGTAGGCAATAAAGGTCATTGCAAATGTATTTAAAAGGTTCTTTGACCGGGACATTCCTCCATAAAACAGGGCAAGCCCTGCAGGGGTCATCATCATAACCAGGGCTGTTGCCACAATAATCCACGCCGTGTCCCCGGTATCAATGGCATTTTCCCCGGCAAAAGCCGAGGCAATGGAAAAAAATATCATTATTGCAGTTAATCCTATTATTTTTAATCTCATTAAATCCTCCATAAAATTCTTACTTAAAATATTACATTATAGATTTTTAGATAATTACTCGATGATATTATTTTAGGATATAACGCAAGAGATATGCCATTACTTTTTTACGATATAACTTATTGATTTTAAAACTTATTTATTTCAAACCCCTTTATTTAAAAAAAGAAGATTTAACATATTTGTAACTTTAAAAAAAAGAAATTACAAATATGACAATAAAAGGGGTCACATCTTAAATATTCAATATTAGTTTTTTTATTTTATTCAGCTAATAAAATCCGATCTCCTAAAATAAAACCACCAATTAAATTTTTATGCGAATTTTCAACAGCCTTTACATCATAAAATCAGACAGGATTTAATGTCAATATTGATTATTTAAGATGTGACCCCCCTTTTCAATCCATTGATGACAAAGTATCTTTCGGCACATTGTTCATATCAAATGTAATCGCACTTAAAACCAGCTGAAAACCCAAAATAATGGGTAATACAGAAATCATTACCGTACCGGTTGTTGCTGCATTATTTGTAATGATACTGTCAGCCCAATGAACACCGCCAAAAATCATACCAAAAAGCAATAGAAGAATACCTGCCACCAATTCCACTGATGCTCCATTAAAATCACGCAAAAAATAGTTATAAAACACGCGTTTAAGGAAGGCCTTTAAGTACAATGGTGGAAATTCAAGCAGCACCTTACCAATACTTAGACTACTCTCTTCATCTGCATATTTCGCATCCATGGGGATATCTCTTACAACTGCCCGTATTGTACCCAAACGAAATAACATATCACTTTCAAAAAAATAACGCTTATTTATCTTTTCAAATGGCAACATTGAAATTGCCCGGTGATGAATGGCAGTATATCCATTTGTCGGGTCCATAATATTCCAATACCCGCTGGAAAATTTATTTACAAATGACAACACTGCATTCCCAAGCTTACGAACGCCGGGCATAGACTCCAGAGAATGAATGGAATAGAAGCGGGAGCCTTTGGTATAATCAGCCTTCCCCTCAACAATGGGCTGTATAAATTTGGGGATAAGGGAAGTATCCATTTGCCCATCACCATCAATTTTTATTATTATTTCCATCCCGTCATTTACTGCTGCGCGATAACCGGTGCATACCGCCCCACCCACACCCTGATTTCTGGTATGAGTAATCACCGTTACTCTAGGATCATGACAATTTTCTTCAACAAATTTACCGGAATGCTGAGGACAGCAATCATCTACAACATAAACCTTTGAAATTTCTGAGCCTATATTTTCAACAGCGGAAAGTATTTGGTTTCTCACTTTATAACAAGGAATAGTAACGGCAACTTTCATGTGTACCCCTTAACGGACGGAAATAATTAAACCAGCAATAATCAACGCAGCGCCAAAAAATGTTTTATAACTGACTGACTCACCCAAAAACAGATAACCTGCCATTGGCACAATCACAAAGGCCAGTGCCATAAAAGGGTAGGCTATATTTAAGTCAACTCTCTTTAACGCCAAAATCCATAGCACTGTTGCGGCACCGTAAATAACCAATGCCAGTAAAAAATATTTATTAACAGAAAAAGATAGCCACTTATCCATTTCAAATGTTGTGGGAATACTTTCTGATGCTAATTTAAACAGGATCTGCCCCGCAGATATTCCCAAAACACAAATAATAATAAGTAGAAAATTGGCTAACGTCATTTTAGTACCTTAGGAACGGGGACGAAATAAGTTCGCAATTTTAAGTGTTGAGGCGCCTGCCTGGCAAGATGCGAAAGTGTAGGAATATCAAGATATTGCTACGCTTTTGTAACGCAGTCAGGCAGGATGGATCGACGCTTAAAATACCAAGTTATTTCGTCCTCGTTCCTTAATAATAGCGAATCGCAATTGTCCAGGGAATAACCATACAATTTATGCATGCATATGCGATCAACATCAATTTCAATATACCATCAGAAAAGCAGGGCGAAGTATGTGCGCGCTTAGTTAAATGATCTGAAGACAGCAAACTCATAAAAAAAGCAATGGGGATGAGGTATCGACCCTGAACCCCATCAATGAATTGAGCGTTGAGGGGAGTCCAGGAAACATACAGCACCAAATAGACACTAACCATGGCTGACAAAATTACAAAGCTGTTTAGAACATATGAAACAGTGGCTTTTTTTGTGATCTGCTTATAATCAACCACCATCCAGGGCCATATAAAAATAGAGAGCATCATCACTCTTGCGAACAGATAATAAAATGATGGAAGTGGAGTATCCAGATAACCAAAATTCCCAACAAACGACTGTAAGTAAAAATCAAACCCTTCCAACCAGGTATGAAAAAGTATGGCCAGCCATCCAAAAGGAGCATTAAGAACACCAACAAGCTGCTCCTTATAAGATACACCTTCAGGACCAAAGCCGACGGAAACAAAAAGAGTAATATACAAAGACCATACAACAACAGCGGAAAATGTCCCGATAAAAGCTATCAAATACTGATTTCGTTTTTTTTTAACCTGCCACTGAGAAACTGCCAGGACACAAAAGACTAAGCTTAATGCTGCATATGGAGGACGTGCTGTAGATATCAAAAACAGACACACACCCAACAGCAGGATATAGTAATTGGCATGGGGTTTTGTTTCGTTATATAAACGAGAACAAATAGCCGCAGCCACCGCCGATAGAGCCATGCACAAAGCATCTTGACCAGCAGATGCAAATTGCGCCAACGTCATGGGTAAAAGCAAAAACAAAAACAATATGCTTTTGCCTCGGCAGGCAATCATCAATGCCACCGCACCAATCACCGTAGCAAACACTCCGTTTAAAAGGCGTGATAAACGTACCGTTTGCATAATAGAAAGATCAACCCAACGCCCAAGAGCAACACCAATTGCTTGAGGCACATACAAAAATGGCGGATAAATCGCTACATTTTTTGTCGAAGACCAGACAAGTTCACCCCATTTAAACGAATTTAGCTGCTCAACCCTTACAGGATCAAGCCTTGCCGACCTATCTGTATATAGTTTCATCACTTGATCATGCAATTTTAAGATATTTGCGTCAATCATGCTGCCGACAGTGTATGTTCCTGACCCAGTCACTTTCTCAGATTTTACAAAAAACAAATCACCAGCAGTTATTTGATACGCACGAATAAAATGAGAAGTTTCATCAGGAGAATAGAATACCGGCTGTGTCATACTGATAAAGACAACTAATGGCAACGCAAAAAAAAGGTAACTCCACATGAAAAACTGCGGCGGCTTATATTCAGTCACTGAGAAATCCTTTGATCGCAACATCATAACATAAAAAGGCTAAAAAGGGGTCACATCTTAAATATTCAATATTCGCTTTTTTATTTTATTCAGCTAATAAAATCCGGTCTCCTAAAGTAAAACCATCAATTAAATTTTTATGCGAATTTTCAACAGCCTTTACATCATTAAATCAGACAGGATTTAATGTCAATATTGATTATTTAAGATGTGACCCCCCTTCCCCCCCCTCGAAAAAACAAAAAAAGGTTTTCAGCCAATTGCTAAAAACCTTTGTTAGTATGGTGATCCCAGGGGGAATCGAACCCCCGTTACCGGCGTGAGAGGCCAGCGTCCTAACCGCTAGACGATGGGACCACAACAAAAACCCTGTGAACATATAAAAAATTTACTGTTTTGTCAATTATTATTTTTTCCCTTTCTAAACCCCACGGTTATGTATAATAAAAATCCTATAAAAGGGATTGAAGCTATAAAAACCCATATGACCTTTTTTTGAACGGAACCAAAATCTTTTTGTGCCGCGTTTACAACTGCCCATATGGTCAATAAAAAAAACGGAATACAAAAACCGAGAAAAACAAAAATTTCATTAATGCTCATTATTATATCATTTCTCAAAAAGTTGCTAAGTTAATTCTGCAAAATGAGCTATTCAACATGCTGTAACTATTGAATAGCTCATTTTGTAAGTATTACAATTGAATCGTCAGCCTATTTTTTTAAAATATCTGCGATATCTAAAATCGCTTTTACATAGTATTTGCTGTGGTTGTAGTAATATATAACTTTGCCAGCCTGCTTCCGGTCGATTCCCGGGCGCCAGCCGTAGCGCCGCAAGAAATTTGCAATGCTGCATATGGCATCGGTATGGTTGAACAGGTCTACCTTGCCGTCGGAATTTCCATCAATTGCCAGGGTAAGGATATTGCTAGGCATGAATTGAGCAAAACCCATGGCTCCGGCATAGGACCCCTTTACCTTAAATGGGGGGATACTTTCCCGTGCTGTATATTTTATAAATGCCTTGAGCTCATTATATGCCCAGTTGGATCTTTTTTGTACTTTTTTATTAAAAGCATCCATTGACAGCCTGTTTTTTCGGGGCATATCTTCCCATAATTTTTTTTTTGCCAGGGGGTCAGACAGAGATGCCATTGTTGAAAGGGTGGTGAACACCACACTTTTTCCCGTATATGTCCCAAGCTTGGTCTCAACGAGTATTATGGCCGTAATAATATTTTTGTCAACACCATAGTCTTTTTCCGCCATCAAAAGGTCTTTTGCATGTTTTTTTTTGTATTTTCGGGCATTAGAGATTAATTTTGCGGAAGTAAATCTGCCATAATTTAATTTTGATTCATTGTGCATAAAAAAGCGGGAAACACTTTTTGAATTAAATTTCATTTCAGGGTTATTGTAAATTTCATTAATCATTACCTTGTCAAAGCCATCGTTAATAAGCCTTTGCTTAAGAAGTTTGAAAGAATTATCT